>Ga0098052_1000200_pt1 | contig 36259 bp, 46 predicted proteins | sample 15_taG_FD_81591 | JGI IMG/M metagenome (GOLD analysis project Ga0098052, IMG submission 81591) | Marine viral communities from the Subarctic Pacific Ocean - 15_ETSP_OMZ_AT15312 metaG | ecosystem: Environmental > Aquatic > Marine > Oceanic | place: Pacific Ocean | collected 2015-01-18
CAGCGAGTCCCATGATGAACTTCGCGGCCTCCTCGGCGGTGAGGTTGGCGGGGATGGCGACGGCGTGCTTGCCGCCGGGGACCTTGGCGGGGGCGTCGACGTCGGCGGCGATGGCACGGCACCGGGCGTTCAAGCGGTCGGTCAGGGCCTCTTCGGCGACGGCGGTCTGGATCTTCGTGATGACGTTGCCAACGGCACGCTTCGTGGCACCCCTGAGGGTGTCATAGGCGTCATCGAGCTTGATGGTCGCCGTGGCGAGGCTGTCGAGGCTGTCGAACTCAACGAGCTTGCTGTTGGGCATGCCGGTGATGGTCGCGAAGTGGTTGGCCTGAGGAGCGGTGAAGGTAGCGGAAACGAGCATTTTATCTGTCCTCTTGTGCGGGGTGGGTTTGTTTGTTCCCCGTCATCTGTAGGCATTCAATCATACCGGCGGTAGATTGTCAAGCGATCGTTTGTCAAGCGTTTGTCAAGCGTTTGTTAAAGATTTGTGATGACCTCACGTACCTCATTTTTGGACACGACGAAGATATCCATGGGCCATCCACAGGTATCCCAAGTGATCACGGCAGCATCGACGCCGTTCTGCATGGAGATCCCCTTTGCGGCTCCCTGGGCAAGGTTCACGCCCTTGAACACGGCAATGTGTGTGATCTCCTTGCGATCATTGATCGTGACGAGTGAACAGCAATGATCTTCGATGTAGTCGGCAAGAGCATCCGCGCCGAGTGCGATCGTGTCGATTCGGATCTTTGACATTTGGGTCCTCCTGGGTTGCACCCGATGGCGGCTCACCCGGGATGGGGAGCCACCTTTTCAGGCTACCAGATCGCGCGGGCGGCTTTCAGAGCCCCGGTGGTTGTGGTGAGGTAGTCGAAGGCCATATCCGAGAGATCACCCATGGATGTGTGCTTGAGGATCTGGACGAACCGGTTGTCCCACCAGTTAGCGCCCTTGATGCTCAGCAGTACGGCGATATCCGTGAGATCCTCGATGGTGAGTGTGGTGGTCCCAGCCATGATGGCGTTACGGACGTTGCACAGGGTCCGGAATCCGAATCCCTCCACGGCAGCGTGCTGGATGGCGGTCTTCTGGTCGGGGGTGAGTTCCATGATCTCAAATCTCCTAGTGGGTGCGGGCATTACCACGTCCTCACGGCTGCGGTCTTGACGTCGGTCTTGAGGTACCCGTGCGGCCCGAACGAGACGATCGCGACCTCGGCGGCGGCGTTGTAGTCGCGGGTTAGCAATCCCCGGGCAAGCACGGTGGACGCGAGCGAGGCGTCGGCGTAGTCCGTGAACAGGCCACGGATCTTCCAGGGGGCGGTGCGGGTACACCGGGACACGAGCAGGTCAATATAGTCAGCGGTCAGGGTCATCTTCTCATCTCCTCCTAGGGTTGCACCTCGGCGGCTGGGCCCCCGAAGGGGCGCGCCGTGGCTACCTAGGGGTGGTGGACCCGGGCGGAGTCGCAGAAGACGCACGCGACGGTGGACACATGGTTGCCGCACGAGGCGGTCTTGGTGAAGACGTAGACAGGGCGGTCGGCAATACGCCGCGCCTCCGCGAGGGCGACGCGGTTGGCAGCGCGAGCCTTGGCGGCGGCGAGGGGGGAGAGGGCGGCGGTGGCGTTGTTCGTGTTCGTCATAATTGTATTAAATCATACCGTCGGTAGGGCGTCTAGTCGGATCTTAAGGCTTGACAAATTCTTGACAGTCTTGACAAGTTCTTGACAAATCGGGATCCACCCCGGTTGACAGGTACCTACCGACGGTGTTTTATGTGGCATGGAACGCACACGTACTCAATCTGCCGGCCGCAGATCTCTGCGCGACTGGCTGCGCGGGAAGAACCGGAGGGATTTTGCCGAGTCGATTGGTGTGTCCCACGGTGGACTGGAGCGGTATCTGTCCGGTAGGGCAAGACCGTCCGTCGACCGCGCGTGGCTCATCGAACAGGCAACCAAAGGTCATATCAGGGCATCTTCGTGGGTGTCGGACGAGTTCGCCGTAGGGGAACCGGATCCCAGGCAGATGAATCTAGTTTAGATCTTCCAGGACCACAACCTGGGTGGCCATTTCCCGAAAGTCTCTTTGTACCGGTACCCTGCCCATCCGGGTGGGTTCTTGTACCCTCGTGATCGCGCAAGGCCGATCAGCGACCTGTACTCACGCTGCCGCTCCTGGGACCCGATCGACTGGATCTGTGGTGGGATGTGGTCGAACAGCTTCTTGTACTCGTTGGCCACCCAGGCGAGCGAATATCCGCGCTGGACTGCGATCGAGCGAAGCCGTCGCCATTCCGAATCCTTGTGATCGGTTGGCGTTGCCGACCCGGCATACACCCGCCGCAGTTCCATGCTGTAGATTGTCGGTGGTGGCCTCTGATCGTCGCCTGAAATGGTGTCGTCTGCCTTCTTCTTTGCTTTCCCGGCGGTCTGGATACCGTCACCGTCCAGGCTGTATTTAACGTCCTCCCCGGGCAGACCGTGCTCATGGGAGACACCAGGGAGATCGATGAGCAGGGCTTTGCCCTTGCCCGGGAACGGGCGGAGGATCCGACCGACCATCTGCAAATAGATCGAGGCATGGGAGCAGCCACGGGTGAGGATGCACACGTCCGCTCGCGGGATATCCACACCCTCGGTAAGGACGAACACGTTGCACAGGACCTGGATGGTGCCTTCGGCGAATGCCTGCAGACGCTTCCTCCGCGTTTCCTTGTCCGTCTTCCCGGTCACGACGGCCGCGCGCACACCAGCCTCCCGGAAATCCCGGGCGAACTGTTCCGCATCCTTCACCGACTTTGCGAAGAGGAAAGCGTGTCTGCCCATCGCGTTGTTGCAGTATGCCTGGATCGGAGACTGGGCAACCTCGTTCGACATGAGCGGACCATCGGGTCGTAGGACTTCGCAGTCGGCGAGGTGGCCATCCTCGCGCAGTTGCGTGTACGAGGCTGAGACGACCATCGAATCAAACATCGAGCCCAGGCCGAGTCCATCCGCCCGTTGCGGGGTTGCCGTGAGCCCGACCGTATGAACGGGGTACATCTGGGCGACGGCCCCCCACTGTTCGGCCCGATAATGGTGGCATTCGTCCAGGACGAGGAAACGAATCCCCGGGATGGGGCCGCGCTTGCGCATGAGGGCCTGCACGGTCGACACCCGGATCGGGCAGTCGGACTGGATCGGACCGGCGGTGTGGGGGCCTGAATACCGGTTGTTCGAATCGATCGCCTGGGATGCCAGTTCCCGCCGATGGCACAACCAAAGGACCGATCCACCCCTGCTGGTGGCCATCTTCGCGAGTGCCGATCCCATGACGGTCTTGCCAGCGCCCGTTGGAGCAACGAGACAGACCGCCCGGGACCCTTCGATGTGACGGCCCACGACAGCGGTAACGGCTGTCTTTTGGTAAGCCCTAAGTTCCATCACACGCTGCGAACGTCCACCATCGGCTTGATGCTGGATTCCGCGATTTGGGTGTCACCGATCCCCAGGTCGACCAACGCGCTGTGCTTGATCGCGACCACACGCCACAACTGCCCACCGTGGCCACGGATGCGGAGGGTGCGCCGGTTCTCGGACCCGCGCAGATACCCGGAATCCTTCCATTGTCGCACGATCGCATCGGAGTCGTAATCGTCGTCACTGAGGATCTCGTTGAGGATGTGGGGCATGACCCCGATGTACTCGCCGACCTTCCAGGCACCGGCCCAACCACCGTTGGGATCGTCGCGGGTGTGGGCACCAAAGAAGCGGCGTGAATGCGAGGCACACCAGCCGTAAACATGGGCCAACGCTGACAGGGGTCTGTCTGCCCCTTCTTCCCCCTCCCCAAGGACTGAACGCCACACTTCGGCCGCGTGACCCCTAGAAAACACCGAAACGCCGAGGGTGGCCGAGACGGACCCACCGAGGGCAATGAGGGCCATCGACCCGGCGAGCCGGTGTCCGACTTCCGAGTTGACCCCTTGCGCGAACTCATCACGGAACTCTTCGAACATGGGCCGGATCATCCCCTGCAGTTCGGTGTTCGCCGACAGCCGCTTGATGTACTCGCGGCCGGCATGCCCATACTGGGACAGCAGGCCACGATTCACGCCCGAAACGAAATCGCCAGTGGCGTTCTCCAGGGGCGATCCCCAACAGGTGAGGACCCGGGCACGGGTGCCGGCATCCTGGGACTTCGACACGAGCGGCATTTCGCCGGTCGAGATCAGGATTCCGCGATAGGTAGCGCGGTGTTGTAGTCCCCCATCTGCACGACCACGGGTTCGGCCCTGTCCGATTGAAAAATCGTAAACGAACCCGGGAATATCCCGGGGACGATAAGCTCGTGTGTGGTCATCGAGACAAACTGGGAGGTGTCGGTGTGATGCGGCGAGCCGCTCAAGTCCAACGCGGGTGGTCTGCCATGTGTGGATGGTTCCGTTGGCTCGTTCATCGGGGCATCCCCACACCGATGCCGCAATGCGGAGCGCAGTTGTTTTCCCAGTCGACGTCCGGCCCGAATAATCAATGATCGCATTTGGTGCCTCCGGGATCCATTTGAGGAGAGGTGCGGCGAACGATGCCCATAGCCCGATGAGTGCTCGCGGGTGTGCCGCCACCGACTTGATGATTTCCTGCCATCCGGCCAACGTGCCACCCGTCGTGAATCCCTTCAACATGTCGCCCAGGCCGGCCTGGGGTGTGTACCTGGGGACCGAGTCCTCGTCGCCGAGGATGAACGTGTCTTTGTACCAGCCCAGGTGGGTGATAATCTCGGACATGGGCATATCAGGATCGGTCACAGCCTCGGCGATGTATTTGACCAACAGGGACGCGTGAACCGACGAAACCGGGACACCGACGGAGGCGGCATCCACGATCTTACGGGAGTTGACTGCCCGTTCACGCTCCATGGTGTGGGATCGCCAGCCGTTCTTCTCCTTCCAGTGGAGGATCACGTGCTCGATGCCCGTGCTGACGTCACGCAACCGCGAGCCCACGATCACGGGCAGCGGGGAAGCGAGCTTCGCCGGATCGCGCGAGGTGTCCCAAACCCCATTGCTGGAAATGGTCCACCCGGATGGCACAACGGGATTGTCCACTGGACAGCCGCGCGTCCACTTCGGCTGTTCGGCATCGGGCTCGGCCGGCTTGCGCTCCTCGCGCTCCGGTTTGGTCCTGGGGTCGCTTGCGCCTGACTGCATGCCGGACTGGATCGTCGCTTCGATCTCGCCGGACTTGAGTCCAGCCGCCTCGGCCGCAGACCGCAGTGCCGCGATGGCTTCACCCTCATCCAATTCACCGCCCGCGACAAGCTGCCCAATGGCGAATGCGGCAGCATTCAAGGCGTGGTTGCGCTGCCCTTCCTCTGTGTTGGCCACGGAGGCGCATTCCCGTTCTAGCGCGGACCTTCCGTAGGTATCGCCCGTGGGTGTGTCCCACTGACGGTGCCAAGCCTTCCCCCGGGCTTTCCCTTTGGCTTTCTTCTCGGACAGCCGTTCCATGACCCAAACGGGCAGTTCAACGGGCGTAACCCGACGAGTCCACTTGTACTCGCCATTGATGTTCACCGAGGGAGGTGCCACGACCTGCCCATTGATCGCCCGCGTGTCGATACCCTTCGCAAGCTTCCCGGCGGAGTTACCCATGTGGTGATCAGGGTGGAGGAAGAAGAAATGGATCCCGCCCGACCCTGTGCGTGAGGTGAGCGTTTCGGGCATATCGGGCAGATTGTCCAGGGCAGACAGATCGTCCACATCGATCACGAACAGGCCGGATTCGGGTCCGGTCGCGATGCCGACGTTGGAATCGGGCCATCGATCCCACCACGTGGCCACCGTCTCCAGGTCGTTCGATGCTGCCATCTGCCATGACGGGATCCTGGGATGTTTGCCAGCCCGGGAACAGTCCTTCGCACAGGTGCAAGCCCCGTCGATGATACCGTGTAGGGGGATGACACGCCAGCCTCGGCGCGCGTAGCTTAGCGCAGCACCACGAATACTCATCTTCGCTCCTGATGGGGACAGCAATGGCCTGACTCGTTGTCACCAGACCGCAGTGCTAAGATCCCCGGTGGGACGGGGGATTCGCTGGCACCACTGCCGAATCAATATACCAGTGTGCCCACCCAGGCGCAAGAGTTCCCACCGTTCCCATAGATGTTCCCATGGGGGTGGGAACAAGCCATAGATCCCACGTGCTGCGCTTAGATGGCCTTGTTCCCAGTGTTCCCATGTTCTGCGAAGTATACAGACACGCGGGGAAACGGAGGGTGGGAACACTGGGAACAGGGTGGGAACAGCAAGAAAGAGGGACGTGGGGGCCGCTTCCTTTTTTGTTCCCATGTTCCCATATAATAAATATAATTAAAAAAAGAGGAGAGAGAGATTCAAAAGACCGAAGGTAAGGTCTTTTCGGCTTTTTTGCGTATCCCCTCTCCGCGCAGATATGGGAACAGGGGGGATATGGAGAGACGTACCCCGCTAGCGGGGGTGCTAGGGGTGGGAACAAACCTGGGAACAAACGGCCTCCGCACCATGGATGGTAGGGATTGCCAGACCGCCGGTAATGTGGTCTACTTCCTGGTATGGTAGACCCGGGCAAGCCATACCCCAAAGAAGTCAAGATCCGCGCAGTCAAGCTGTACGCCGAATACGGATCCTATCGCAAGGTAGCGGATGAGTTGGGAGTCGGATGGTCCACGGTTTCGAAATGGACCAAAGACCCGAAGATGATCCCATACATGGATGATCACGCCAAATCGGTTGTTGGTGCCCTGGAAGGATACGCGCTCCGCGCGATCGAAACCCTGGGGGATGTGCTTGAGGATGACGAGGCGACGGTCAGTCAGAAGATCAACGCGGCCAAAACCATTTTGGATTCTTTGGCACGCCACAAGCAGGCAGATCTGCAGAAGACTGTCGCCGAGGCTGTCAAGGCGAACATGATTTCCGGATTGGAACTGATGGAAAAGCGTGCTCTGATGTTGAGAGCGGTGACGGGAATCCGCTCTCCCGTCGACCACATGAGGAAACCAACCATAGATGCGGAGTTCAATGATGATCCCCAGTAAGATTTGCAAGTCCGAGACTGTCTCCCGCCAGCCTATCCAGATGGGGTCCCAGGCGCGCGCCGATGGGATCCACGTCAACATGAATCCGTTCATGATCGGGACCAATGACCACGCGCACTGGTGTGAAGGATGGGGGATGCAGGACTATCGGCGCGATGAATGGATCAAGAAGACTCAGCGACAGCCCATCCCCGGTGAGGTCCTGTGATCGATCAAAGGCACATCGAAGCAGCTGGCAGATGTTTGGCAGACACCATGCCCATCTTTGCGCTGCTGGCGAATGCTTTGGTGGCGGGCATCATCTTCGTGATCATGGCCTGACCTATCGACCTGGAAACCTACGATGAATGGTGGTATGGCCTCGATCCTGAATTGAGGTCACAGATCGATGAGTATCTGCAGATCCAGGAGTCGAACCCACTTGCGGTCTACGAAGGAATGCCACCGGGTTTGGGTGGCATGTCCCCTGGGCAGCGCGTGTTCCACGAAGATCCCGAGAGAAAGCGCGCGCTCAGATGCGCAAACAAAGTTGGCAAGACCTATGCGGTATCGGCGGAGATCTGGTGGTGGCTTACGGGCACCCATCCGTTTCGTGATGACAACATACCTCGCGTTAACACTGGCATCTACTTCGTGCCAGATCTTGAGGATTCGTACGCCGATGATGTTTGTAAGTGCCTGCGTGAGTTGGAACCACCCGGCATTCTTGCCGAGGCATGTCGATACGATCCGACAAAGGGCTATCTGATCGGACAGAAGCGTGGGATCCTGACAAAGGATGGTTGCCGTGTGATGTTCCGATCGTCGTTCCAGCGGATCACCTCGGCAGCTGGCATCAAGGGCGACTGGATGATCTGGAACGAGCCACCGAAGCGCACACACTGGGGTGAAATGCAGCGCGCGCTGTCAATGTCGATGGGTCCGTCCATTGGTGCGCTCACACCCGTCGGTGACCCGGCGAAACCGCTACAGGACCTGTCGTGGCTGCGCACCACGATTGAGGGCAACCCAGCCACTGGGAAGCCGCCGAGGGACTATCATTCGCAGACAGTCATCGAGCTAACTGCCGAGAACTGCCCACACCGCACACCCCAGGACATTGAGGAGCAAAAGAAGGGCATCCCCGAATGGGAATGGGAACAGCGCGCGCGGGGTGGGTGGGAATCCACATCACAAAATCGGCGTCTGTCCGCATGGACACCCGATCTCATTCTGCCCGATGACACGCGGCCTGGGGACGGGTGGGATCCCAGCCTGCCCATACTCGTTGTGATGGCTGTAGATCACGGTGAAAAGGCCGGCGCTTCGGCATGGGCCTTGTATCTGTTCCAGGTGCAAAGAATGAAGGACTACGGCGTTGTTATCAAGATTCGGGTGGAAGCGGAATACGTATCCGAGACGACGACGACTGACGAAGAGGATGCCATGGAGGTTAAGACTATGATAGAATCGGTCGGACTCAAGCTAGACGATATTGATTGGAGTGTCGGTGATGTGAACTCGGCCGGAAAATCCAGGGCTGGCAGATCGCTGAACGTGATCTACGAGGGACATTTTGCCCGCTTGATGCGGCTGCATCCTTCGGCACCGGCATTTCCGATGCAGCGTGCACGCAAAGGCGCGGGATCGATCGACCTGGGACTCAAACGGTTGAATCAAGCGATGGCACGTGGGGACTGGAGAGTCCACCCCAGGTGCGTGCGAACCCAACGAGCCTACAAGATGTGGGAGGGTCGCGAGGATTCGCATGAGCACATCATCGACAGGGATAGGTACGCGATCATGCAGATCGAACACAACCTGGACTTCGCGCAATGATCCCGACACCGCCGGATATCAACGAGCAGAGGCGTGCCCGAGAGCACGGCAAACGGCGCGCGATCCTTGAAGGTGCGTGGTCGGATCTGCTGGGCCAGCACCTCCGCTCTCAGTTGGGTGAGAAGCGTGCCGCCATGGTTGGCATCCCGGACATTTCGTCCAATCAACTCAAGCAGTTGTCATCCGCTTTGGCTGTGATGTACGACCGCGCGCCTGCGATCACCCGCGAAGACGGGTCGACGGCTGAGGACATGGTCGGTGTGCTGGACAATGCGCGGATGTGGCTCCTCGCGCAACGCAACCAGCTGTACACGATCGGCATCAATGATTCTGTGATGGCATGCGCCTGGAGTGAAGCTGCCCGGCATGCGAAGGTCCGAGTGGTTCCACCCGATCATGTGTGGGGGATCCCGGATGCGGCCGATGACGGTCAATTCGGGGTCATTTTCGAAGCTCGCGAACGCCCAATCACGATCGACGGTCGGCAGCGCACCGAATGGGTCTGGGACGTCTGGGATATGCGTGAGCCGGAAGAACCTGTGCGCGCACCCAATCTCATGGAGTCGCTATCGGCCCAAAGGCCGTTCTTTCGGGTCCTGTCATCGAACCTCCGGTCTGACCTCACGATCTTCGCCGGAATCGACCCGGATGAGTGGTCCGGATCCGCGTACAAGTACCGCGATAATGGGGGCATGCCGCAGCACCCGTATACAGCGTACCACGCGTTGCCCAGGACCGGCCTTTGGTCCGCAACGGAGAACTCCGAGGTTGTGTTCGGTACCCTGCAGGATGGGCTGAACTGGACGAACACGAACCACGCTTTCATGCGCGCTTCTTGGGATGCCCGGTACGTGGCCGGTGGCAAGATCGTCGGTGGCAAGCCGGTGGGACCCGTTGGTGACGGGATGCCCGCCCAGACCCTGCAGCACATGTCGGATCCTACGGTTATCACCAGGATCCAGGCAGACGGTGATGGCGAGGTCAAGGTTGGGGCATGGTCGGCATCCGTCGACATTGACAAGGCGGAAAGGTTCTCCCGTAACTACGGTTGCCGTTTGGCGGTTCATTTCGGCCTCACACCCTCGGACGTCACTTTCGACGTCACCTCGCCAGCGTCAGGGGTGTCCCTGACCGTCTCCCGCAAGGCGGTTCGGCGTCTGCAGGCGAAATATGCCCAGTTGTTCCGCTCGTCGGACCTGTTGATGCTCAAGAAGATCGCGATCATCACGAACACTCACTCCGATGGTCCGGCCGTCCCCCAGGACGGGTACCTGATCGAGTATTCATCGGTCGAGTTGAGTGAGGAAGAGCGCACCGAGATCCTGGGCAACATCGCCGAGGAAATGAAACTCGGCCTCGTGTCCAGGGTCAAGGCGTACATGCGGCTAAACCCCGGGATTTCCGAGGATCAAGCCCGGGTCGAACTCCTGGACATTCTCCAGGAGATCGCAGACGAGAATCAGCCGTCCAGGGAGCCATCACCGCCGCAGCCGCCCGGGGATGACGACGAATCAGCCGATCCCGAGGATGGCGCTGAGACGGCTGAATGACGCAAGATCTCGTGCATTCGACGTAATTCAGCCTCCAGCCGCTCGATGCGTGCACCCTGGGAGGCCGCAGTCCCGCGCAACTTCGCGAGCATCATTCCGCCCAGTTTTACCCGGGCAACCATCCGGTCGTGTTCGGACCCGAATCGGGTTGAGTCGATGTGCGGCATATAGCCATCGATTGCCATGTAGATCTTGCTGTTCACGCTACCACCCGCTCATGCAGTCGACGCAGTCCAGGTGCTCATCGCCGACACCAACCACTACCATGCCGGACGTGTCTCGATCACAGTCGGTATCGATCCCATACATGTGGGTGATCCGGTGGACTTTGTTATTGCCCCTCTGGACGGTGACCGACACCTGGGTGTGTTCGATCGCCAGTCGTGCCACGGGATGGTTGGCCGGCATGCCAATCAGGCACCTGCCATCACCAAGGGTCTGGACGAAGTCTTTCTTGATCAGATTGAACTCGTTGATGACGTTTAGCAGCCTGTCGGCCAAAATATCAATAGTACTCATTTTGCTGTCCTCCGAATATCGACTTTACCATACCGTGGGTACCTAGGTCAACTCTCCGCGCGATCCACCCTGGATCCCCTTGCTGAGATTCACGCGGCCACCAGCCTTGGAGCCGGCCTCCGACCAGTTGTCGGAACTGTAAGTGCTCGTACGCAGGGCGATGGTGCCGAAGAACTCGTCCACCTCCTTCTTGCGCGAGCGAAGCACCAGGGCAGTCGACTCGGACACCTGTTCTTCGGCGTCGACGGTGTCCTGCATGGCGAGGAGGCGATCCCACACCTTGTGGGCTGCGGCATTGCCGAATCCCACGTGGTCGACCCGCCCACCGTACCGGCGCATCCGGCGGGCGTGGGCTTTGCTCATCGCCATCACTTGGCGAGCCACGGACTTGTACAGGTACTCGGCGATCTCGGTGTCGGACGAGTATCCGACCATGGTGATAGACATAACACCGCGCCAAGAGTTGTAGTACATCCGGCAGTTGCAGTAACCAGCAACCGCGTTCGCGATGGTGCGATGCCACGCAAACCGCTGTTCGGCCTTGAACTGTCGTCGCACGATCTCCTCCTTGACCCGGCCGTCCCTGGCCTCAGCCTCCGAAATGGCGTGCTTAATCATGAGGGAGCGGGCGATCCGCATGGCGGATTCCGACTCGGCCTCAGAGGTTGATCCTTCGGCGAGGTTGATGAGCTTTTCGATGCGTCGCTTGGCGGTGTCTCGGGAGGTCATCGTCGGAGTCCCTTCTTGACGCGGTTCACGTAGACCAGTTCGCAGGCAGCTTGGGATCGCCACCAGCCGCCATTGGCAGCGCCGATGAGTCGGCCTTCGAAATGGGCCGCTTTCTCCTGGTACCGGCGCGCGGCGATGTGCGCCCCCAGGGCTGCGGCCAGCAGATACCACCTTCCGGACACCGGTTGCCAGTCGGACTTTTGGTCCAGGCTTGCCGTGTTAAAGGTGTGGCCACTCGGTGTGATCGCTCGTTCGGTGTAGTGTCCCATGTTGTCCTCCATGATGTAACCATTAAATCATACCGTCGGTACGGTGTCAAGTGGCTCCGTGCCGCAGGTCGTGGTCGGCATCTGCCCATCCACGGTCCCAGATGGAGTAGAACTCACTGCCCATCAACCAAGGGTTGTCCGATTGCAGCTTGCCGTTGCGCCTGGATGTGTACCCGTTCTTGGTGATGCGGTCTTCGATACCATCCTCCCCGCGCTCCGCGCGGCCTGCGCGGACTTCGTGCGAGATGCAGTGGACAGAGAACTGAGACAGATCCAGCTTGCAGTTACAACAGATTTTCGGCATTACTTGATCACCCGGCGGATGCGCTGCATGCGGTTCTTGACGACGCGGTACTCTTCGGTCAGTTCGGCGGTGAGCAGGGCGACGGCGGTGATGAGGTTGCGCCGGCTGTCGCGTTCGAAGGCGGAAACCCCGTAATCGGTGAAAGCAGCAAGGTAGAGGGTAACATGGGCGTGGTGGTGGTTCTTGTCCTTAACAAGGATCCTCAGCGCGCGGAGAGCGTCGACCTTGTCGAAACCACCCTTCTCGGCAGCGTCCGTGGCCGAATCGACGATGGCGCGCGGCGAGTCGGAATACCAAATGCGATCACCCAGGATCTCTTCGGCCTTCTTCATCTGCCCCTTGGTGGGCTCGGGGTAGGAGTTCTGGAGGCGGGCGATGCGGAGCTTGGAACTGGTACTGGTCATCTTACAGGTCCTCGATAGCGTTGTAGATGGCGTCGATGAGATCGAAGCGCGCGTTGTGGGGAATGCGGTTGGCGATCCGCATCTTGCTGTTCAGCATGGCCGCGTCATCGCTGTATCGGGGCCAGAGCTTGTTGATGACAACCGAGAGTCGCACGCGGCGGGTTCCGGTCGGGGTGTTGACGGTGATAATCGGGTTGTTGGTCTGTTCCATCGTTGCCTCCATCTTGTAAACATTTAACCATACCGACGGTAAGGTGTATCGGGCATTCTCGTGCCCGGTTGCGATCCGACTTCCCACGATGTGGTCTTGTTTGGGGTGCCGTATCCGTGGTTTAGTGACCACGTGTCCACCCCGGGCACCCGGCGCGTTGGCCGTGAAACACGAAATCAGGGGTTGTTAGGTGTTCATTCGAAATCGCATTTACCGATCACCAACAGAGGGTGGTGGTGGGACGGATGACAAGGAATCCGGACCGGAGCCGGTCCCGTATTCGGTGTTCAAGGAAACCAACGAGAAGCTGCGCGCCGCTGAGGCCCGAGAAGCTACGTTGGCGGAGAAGATCGACGGGTACAAGGACTGGACTGCGCCGGATGCTGTCGAGAGCATGATCGCCGAGAAGGTCGAGGCCGCAAAGGCGGAAACCGGATTGGTGGTACAGATGGCGGATGCGGGTGTGAAGCCTGAATACCGCAGTTACATGCAGAACCGTCTGACCACGGAAGGCACCGATGACGTCGGATCCTTCCTCAAGTCTCTCAAGGAATCGGAACCTGCGTTTTTCGGGTTGGCACCAGGGAAGGAAACACCGAAGACCACCCCTGAGGGTGGCAAAAAGCCTCCTGCGACCAAAGAACCCGGCAACGATCGGGCATGGGATGGCGAAGACGTCAAGGCAATGTCGCCCGAAGTCTACGCTGAACATCGCCAAAAGATCCTCGCACAGGTTCAAGGGAACAGGAAGCCGTAAAGGGAAAACCCCATGGCCAACGAAGTCTACGTTTCCGCACACGGAAACATCCTCCAGACCGAGATCCTGCAGCAGGAACTCGGATTCCTCCTGAATCAGCGGCCGTTCGCACTGCAGTTGATGCAGTTTGCGGGCGACGTCTCCGGGTCCGCTGCCGACACCATCAAGGGTCGGCTGGTTGATTCCGATGACATTGGTGAGGTCGTGGCCGAGGGTGCTGCTCTCATCGCCGGCAACACCGATCTCACGGATGCCACCTTCTCGGTGACTCCGGCCCGCATCGCGATCAAGCGCACCTACTCCGAGTTGATGGCTATCATCGATTCGTCCGGCCTCGTGGCCGAGGCTGCGCTCGCGATGTTCAACGTAAAGGCTGTCCTCAAGCAGGTCCACGCGCTGTACGCCACGGCGACCCAGTCGCTCACCGGCAGCGTCGGATCCACGGGCGTTGACATGTCGGCCTCCGACTTCTTCGCTGCCCAGCAGACGATGCAGTCGCGGCTGGTCGAGGAAGAGGTGGTCTGCCACCTCCATCAGGAACAGTTCAATAACCTGCAGACCGACATTCGTGGCGAGGTCGGACCGTGGCAGTTGGTCCCTGCGACCCAGGACATGCTGTCGCTGAAGGGGTCCAACTTCAAGGGCATCCTCAACGGCATCGCGCTCTGGACGTCGAATCAGGCTCCGGACGCCAACGGTGGCCTCGATCACGGTGGTGCGATGCACGGCCTCTCGGCGATCGCGTACGGCACGGGTTCCCCGCGTCCGGTCGTGGTCCGTGGTGGCCGGATCCTGGCCCCCGGTGGTGTGATCTATACCGACATTGACACCGATCTGGACAAGGCCGAAGACAGCCTCGTCACGAACGGCTTCTACGGCGTTTCCGTCCGTGAGGCCGATCGCGGCGTGAAGATCATCACCGACCACGTCTAGACCTGACCCCGTGGTGGGGTGGGTCGACCCGTGGTCTTGTAGGACATAGCATGGCAATCGACCCATCCCCCACGAAGTCTGGACCCCGATCCACGGACAAGTCTCCGTCCCCCTTGGCTAGCCCCAACCTTGCTGCCCAGGAAGATCGCCGCGCGCGCGTCCGAGACGTTCCCCGATCCAACTTCCAGTACGGACACCGTCGACAGGAATGGCAGGTGGGTGCTGATGGCGACCTCATGCCCGTGATCGTTCCCCTGTCGAAATCCCCCGGCGCCCAGGGTGTCGGCCGTCGTGGCGAGTTCACGCCGGCCCGCGTCTGGTACGAAGATCAGGGCATGGTCCTCATCCCCCACGACGTGATGGGCGACCTCGACTACGTTGCGCCGTACCTCACGACTCGTGGCAAGATGACCCACCGTTCGATCTTCCAGCGTCCGGTCAACGGTGCGAACAAAACCGACTGGGTCATGGATGGCAAGGCATACAAGAAGTTCATCAAGCTGTGCCGCGAGAAGGGCATCATTCCGCCTCCGCAGCCGCAGACGATCAAGTCGCTGCTGAACATGACGCGTTCCCAGTACGAGAATCTGCAAGTGCCGACCACCGAGGATCGGTCCCGTCGTGACCGGTACGAGGCGACTGCTTCCCGACTCAAGAAGCAGATCTCCGTCCTGGAAGCTGAACTGCATCTGTCCGAGGAGCACTACGGAAAGCCCACGGAGGCTGTCTTGGGTTCGGACGTGCATTCGGTCCTGGATGCCGCCCTGGACACGAAGAAGAGCAAGGGAAAGGGCAAGAAGAGTGCCTCGGATTGAGGCATGCGAAGACCCGCGCATGCGCGCGGCCGTTTTCGACTTCGCGGCCACCACTCTCAAGCGGCAGCGGATCGACTGGTTGGAGCTTCGGCGTCGTGCACGCGAGGCCCCCGATCCGCTCGATCGGCACAATGCCCGCGAAGCCGTGAAGGATCGGCCTCCGCCGTCGTGGGATCAGTGTCTGGCCATGTCCAGGCGCATCCACATCAAACGCGAGATTGACCACCGGGATACCCTGTGATAGGCTGAGTCATCACTGCACCAGATGGTGCTGCCCAGGAGACATGTGATGGCCGATACGCAGCCCCAGTTCAAGCGCCAGATTTCTGCCGCCGGATACGCGAACACCTCGGATGGTGATGCCGTCGCATCCGCCCCCACGTGGACCGTCGGCGACGGCGTGCCCACTGCAGCCGAGGCCGATGGATCCATGTACACTCAGAAGGACGCCACCGATGGCGACGATGCCATCTACGTCCGCGTGGCTGGTGCCTGGGTTCCGATCCTCGGTCAGACTGCCTGATGACCCAGTCAACCATCATCGCCCGTCGTGGCCTGCCGTTTGGGGGTGCGCGGGCAGAACCCGAAGCGGTGTCCGTCCTGGCTGCGGCCACGGAACTGAAGTCGACCGGTGGTCCCATCGCTGGGCGGGATCGGCTCATCATCAACCCCACCGACGGTGACGTTTACATCGCCACCACAAACGCGGTCACAGTCGCCACCGGACTCTACGTCGCACAGGACGCGTGGCTTGAGTTGGACTGCGACAACGGTGCTGGCACGTGGTGGGCGATCGCCGCTGCACCCGTCGACGTCCGTGTGTACGAGGTCGTAGATTGATGGGCACGGGATACTACACACCCCCCCCCGGTGGTGGTGGTGGTCCTACACCAGCGACCGTACTCACCCTCACGCCTGGATCCGGCACCTTCACGGCCTCTGGTGGGAAGATCGTCGGCGGCATGTGGGACGGGTTCGACTTGTTCGATCCCGATGGTCAGTTCACCGACATTGTCGGGGATGGGGCAGAGTCGGTACTGAATACTGGGGTCGCCACCGGGTATTTCCGTCCGGCCTCCGAGAACGGCACCCGCTTCGATGATTACGCTCTGGCCCTGACACTGGATGCTATCGGGGACTGGACAGTTGAACTCAAGATGAAGTACGAGACGTCGAGTCCAACGACGACTCATCTGTATGCCGGTCCCGGGGCTTGTTGGGCTCGCGGGAATGATTCGGCATTCCTGCTCACGACGGCCAACGACAATTCAACCGTCGTCAGGGGTCGATCAGTCGTTGGGACTGAACAGGTCGGGGAGACGGACGGTGCGACCCTGGTCGATCCCACTGCGTATTGGCACTACAAGACCGAACGCAGCGGCAAGGACATTATTTATTCCGAGAGCGCTGATGGCGTTACGTGGACCGTGATCCGCACTGCTGAGGATGATGTGGTTGGATCGGTCACGAAGGCTGGTCTGATCATGGGCAACTGGACACAGTACACCGGAGCCGTTACCGTCGAATCCGGTATCGTGACTTACTTCCCGACACCCTAATGATCCAAACGCAGGAATACATCGCCGGCCAACAGCGTCTGCCCTGGATGGTGGAGCGCGATGGTCAGGGCACACTCAGGCTACCCATCGAGCGGGCTGGCGGTGTGCCCACGGTGTCGATCACCTCGATCAAGGTGTACAGGCCGGATGGGACTGAGCACGACGACATGCCGTCTCAGGCCGTTGCCGACAACGTGCCCGAATGCCAGTGGGTCCCGGCCACGTTCGACGGTGAATCCCTGGGCATGGGGTGGCAGATCCTTTGGGTGATCGACGTCGACGGTGCCGAAGAGACTTTCCGTACCGAAATGGCATTGATCCGTCGGCAGTTGTTCGGTGTGGTCATCGATGCCGACCTGGAACAGGTGTACCCCGGGCTGTCGGAATGGTTGCCGGTCGGTCAGGGCGACTGGACTCCGCAGATCTACGAGGCGTGGATCCAGCTGAACGCGCGGCTGATCGCGCAGGGGACACGTCCCCAGCTGATCATGAGTCCCTGGGCCATCCGCAACGTGCACATGTACCTTGCCCTGACCATCATCGGGCAGCGATTACGGGTCACTGGCGGCGGTATGTGGGCTGAGCATCACGAAATGTGGGCAAAGCGTGCCGAGGCGGAATGGTCGTCCCTGCAGTTCTCGTACGACAGTGATGGAGACGGATCCACCGATGGCACCGTCGAGGGTCCTGCCACTCATATCCTCATGGATCTGCCGGCTCGCCGTAGGTTCCCCTGATGGGACAGTTCGCCACCACTTTGGATCGGGTTTCCGATCTTGTGTCGGCCGTCGGATTCAAAGAGGATCCAACCCCACACGACAAACCTGGGGAATCCGCCGTCCGGATGGACAAGTCGTTCCGATCGCTGATTCGCGGGGTCCGGAACACCAACAAAATGTCGGATAGGACCATCGCGTTGGTGCGCCTGGATCTGGCGGTGAGACTCGTCCACCGGATGCGGATCGGGTCGGATGGCAAGTTGGACCTCAAGCGGGCAGCGAACGACTATGAAACCGTCATGGCGGCGATCATGGGCGACAGCACGCTGAATGCACTGGGACACGTCAACTTCACAGATTGGCCGGTGAAGACGTCCAGGACCGGCGAGCACATCGAATGTGATGTACGGTTCGCCGTTCTGGTCGAAATGGACTGGGCGCTGTCGGCTGAGCCATGATCAAAATCGCCATCCCCGCCCCGATGCGATCGGCGCTGTCCCGCGCGCTGTCCCTGGACGGTGTCCGCACAGATATCGAAGATGCCATTGCGGAGGCTGCAGAGAGGTTCGAAAGTGACCTCCGAGGGCCGACCCCTAACTCACCAGGAATCGGACTCCCGGCGGGCAGACGGCGGGCCGGAAGACCCCAAAATCCGTTGGCCCCGGGTTTGGGACTCGTTCCCATCAATACTGGTCGTCTGCTCTCTTCTCACGACATTGTGCATGATGGCCTCACGGTGCGCATAAGCGCGGATGCGCGCGACCCAGGATCGGGGTTTGAGTACGCCGATGTTGCACACCATTCTGGTGAGCCCGTGGGCGATTCCGCCGATCGGGTGGGCAAAAGGTTCCTGCAGTTCGGCGAGGAAGCAATCCGCGATATTCAAGTCATCATCACCAGACAGTTGTCGTTGTGAGTGTCGATATCTCAGTCGACATTGGGGGGATCCTGGGCGTCGATGATGCGGACCTGCCAGAAGATGTGTTGAGAGCGATTCGCGGCGTGCTGGATGAGTTGGTCCATCTGTGGCGCGAAGAAATGCTCGCGATCTGGCCGGTTGCGACGGGTCGGTCACAGTCCAGATGGCAGAATCGCATGAGTGGACTTACGTGGATCCTCCGCAATCCGGTTGAGTATGCGGCCTACGTTCACCGCAAGGGCGACCCCACCGAGGTGTGGGGTATCCTGGACGGGTTCGCCAAACATCTCCTCGGTATGGTGATGCCGAGGCTTAAGCGACTTATCTCCGCCTGGAAGCAAAAACAGAGACTTGACGCGAATCAGCGTCGCCTGATAAGCTTGTCAGCAAGAAGGCGGGATTTGCGCGAGGCCCCAACGCGGATGTTCCGCGCAGATGTGCGGGTATTCCAGCGCGAATCTAGTCTGGAACGGCACCGCCGCCAGTTGATGCGATTCTTGAGAGGGTAACAGATGGCTTCTTCTACACAGACAAAGGGCAAACGCTCTCTCAAGTTGTACCTGGGGTTTGCCGCCGGTATCGACGCATTCGATGCGGCCGGCAACGCCGTTCCTGGCGCAACCGTCTTCGAAGTCACCAGGATGATCGGTGACTTCTCGCGCGATCAGCCCGGCGAAGGCGAGGTCGACCCGCTGGATCGTGGCGAGGTCATGTTCGATCAGGCCCCCATCCTCACGGATGATGCGCCCATGTCGGGCAGCTTCACCGCGTATTACACCCACGAGACTGATCCCGCCGCGTTGGCGCTGATGGACATTCTTAATGAGACTGGGTTCGCCTCGACGCTGCCGAGTGTCGTGGCCAACGCTGAACGGCTCCACTGCGATATCAAACGCGTGTATGAGCACCCGGCGAACCCGTCCGACACCCACGGTGTCGTTTTCCGCCAGTCCCGGCTGACCTTCTCGGAGGCAACGGCCGATCCCTCGACCATTTCGGTCAACTGGCGTAGTCGTGAGACGCGTCCGTCGATCCGCTTCTAGGAACACGCAATGTCCAACAAAGCCTCAGTCGCACTCCGGATTGGTGCCGTCTTCACCGAGGCACCCGCCATCCCCCAGGGATCGCCTTCCAGGTTCAATGACGATCTGGAATACCTGCTTGAACTCGCCGAAGGCACGGGTGACAAGCAGTACGATGCCGAGGCATTCTCGGCCACGTACGATATCGTCGCGGGTGCGGTCCAGGTCCTAGAACTCGACGCACTGTCGTCCGGCGATATTACCCTGTCAAAGGTCAAGCTCATCGCGATCAAGAACCGGTCGGCTGCGGATGAGGTCACCATCGGTGGCGGCACTGGCGGATCCTCCGCGCCGAATGCGGACGCGTGGTCCGACACCGATGGTGGTGTGACCGGATCGCCGTTCTCCGTCGACGGGTCTTTTATCACGATCCCGGCCCAGGGCATGTTCCTTTGGGCGGCTCCCGATGACGGCGTCGACGTGGTGAACACGACCGCGCAGATTCTCGGCATCGAGGCGTTCACCAGCACGCAGACCATCGACGTCCTGATCATCGGCCTGGACTGACAATGATTGAGCGATCAACGCCTCTTCCGACCGGTGGTCGGGTTGTGGAGGTGTGTGGCATCCCCTTCCGACTGCCCAACGAGAAGCGCCAGTTCATCCTACTGGAGTTCATCGGCGAGTACGTCAGTACGGATGGCACCGTACGCGCGGTCATGGACACCGTAGATCCCGCTGCCGCGATCATCGGCGCGTGCTGGCACCACCCCGAGTACGAACTCGAAACGCCTCAGCCGTGGAAGGCCATCAAGCTGGTCGACCGCACCATGCCCCTGGAAGCTCGGCAAGATTGCCGTGCGACGATCCTGGCGGATTTCGGCGAAGAGGTCCTGGATGAGTTGGACTCCGTCGGACTGGGGCAAATGTCCAGTGTCGTGGCGATCTTCGGCGAGTTGGTCGACCTCATCGGCAAGTCGTTTGCTTCCCAGGAGGTGATCCAAAATCGCCTGGGTTTTACCAGACCGAAAGCGGATACCAACGATACATCCGACTCTGCTGTGGTCTAGCCTACTTCGGCGGTGATATCCGCGCGTGGTGGCGGGCCAAGGAGGATTTCCAGATCGACGCTTTGGCACTGTTCCATCTGTGCCATCACTCTGGTAAGCCGTCGGACACGCATGGCACCACCGAGGACTACAGCCCATCACTGGAAGACCTTCGGCTGATGATGCCGTCGCCGGTTAAGACTGGTGACCTCATCTACCTACATGGTAAAATGTACCCCAAGAAGTACACCAAACCAGACGAGTTTGGGTTACCACCCGAGGCCCGATCTGAGGACCTAAACGAACAGGTTCGGGCACTCTTCGTGGAGCATTGATGCCGACCGTTGAATACGAGTTCACAGCGGATACCCGGGCACTGGAAGCCGCCTTGGGCGCTGTAGATTCGAAGGTAGACGATCTCGATGGTTCCTTCGATGAGGCTTCGGAGGCGGCATCCGGTGGGTTGGGTGCGGTTGCCGTGGCGGCTGCTGCCGCTGGTGCGGCGATCGCTGGCGTTGCTGTTCTGGTGGGCAAGGCTGCGGCCAAACTGGCTGTGAACATCAGCAAGAACACGGTTACGCTGGCCGAATCCGCAAACAGATTGGCCAAAGCCGGCAAGAAGGTAGGCGCTTCGGCATCCGATATTGAGTTGGTCGGTCGCGCACTGGGCATGATGACCGAGAATGGCGTCGACGCTGCTCGGATGCTGCAGGACCTGGGACGCAATCTGTCTGACGCCCGGGATGGCACTGGCGAAGCAGTTACAGCATTGGACAAGTTGGGTCTATCCGCCGAAGACCTCATCGGGCTCTCCATTGATGAACAGTTGGCGATGATCGCCGACCAATGGCCGACCCTCCGTGATGGTGCCGAAAAATCCCAGGTCGCCATGGACCTATTCGGCCGCACTGGTCGCGAAATGGCGATCGCGATGGGCGATGGCGGCGATGCCATTCGATCCACGATCGAGGCTGTCCGTGTGGCCGGTGTCGTCAGTGCCGATACGGCGCGCAAGTCGGAAGACCTGATCGACGCAATCGACCTGATGGAACAGTCCATGGGGTCACTCAAACGTGAAGTCTTGGAGCCGCTGATCCCGGTATTCACCGGGATTCTGCGCGGCATCACCGACGTGATCAACGAGACGAGAGGATTCAGCGGATCGAAAGAAGCTACCCTGTTGTTTGCAGAGGGCATCGCGCGTGGCCTCGTGCCCGCACTGAGTCTTGCTGGTGAGTTTCTTGAGAATCTGATCGGCGAACTTAAGGTCTACGCACTGGGCGCTTACGCAGCCGCCAATGCCGGCCGTGGACTGGGGATGATTCTCCAAGGCGAGTTCGAAATGGGCCGCATGGTGATCGAGGCTTCTGGCCGCGATTTCACCAGATTCGCAGACTCGTTCGTCCAAATGCATCTGGACATGCTCTCGGATTCGGATTCCCGGTGGGATGACTGGTCCGATACCGTGATGGGGTACATCGATGATGCAAAGGCCGTTACCGCCAGCTTCGGCAGTAGCGGGTCGGGCTCAATCAAGGATGTGGGTGACGCGGCTGGCGATGCGGCCGGCAAGATCGGCGAAATGGCCGATGCCCTGGGTGACCTCGACCTTGACATGCTCGATGAGTTGGCATCGGCACCGTCCATCCTGGACGCAATGATCGACGCTGGCGAGTTCGATGAGGTCTTGACGACAATCGAGGATCGATTCCGGGAGTTCAAGGAGTTCTGGCAGTCTGGATTCGGCGAAATCGTCAACTCGGCCGCTCAACTGGCAATGGACATTGTTGATCTCTTTGCCGACATGGCGAAGCAGACGATGAAAGATCGAATCGCTGCGGCCGACGAGACAAGATCCACGATCGAGAATATCGAAGAAAGGCTCACGGAGGCCACGGACGCTGCCGAGAAGGGGAGACTTACCAACCTACGCGCGACCCTGCTTGAACGCGAGAAAGCGCAAAAGGAAGCCGCTCTTGAGGCATTCAAGACACAGCAATCCCTGGCTCTTGTCTCGGCGGCAATCAATACGGCTCTCGCCGTGATCAACGCACTGGCGACGGCACCCACGATCTTCGCCGGAATCGCACTGGCGGCATTGGCCGGTGCAGCCGGTGGCATCGCCATCGCGAAGATCGCCACTCAGAAGCCTCCGCAGTTCCACAGTGGTGGTTTCATCCGCGCATCCACCGTGGCCAGCCGCGAATCTGTGCCGATCAACGCAAAGGCCGGTGAAGGCGTACTGAGCAACCAGGGCATGGCGGCGATCGGCGGCAGATCCGGGCTGGAGGCCGCGAATCGTGGTCAGTCAACGGCTGGCGGGACCACGTATAATATCATGCGCATTGGCACCAGGACCACCGAGGTGATCTCGCACAGGCAGCTTCGCTCACGCAGTGGTAAGATGCAGCGCGAGCTATCCAAAATCCGGCCGAAGGTCGGTCGATCGATCCCCGGTAGACGATAATGGGCAAGTCCTCCATTCCAGCGCGAACGCAGGGTCTGGCCATTCTGGACCCCAGGTTCACGATCGACGCGCTGGTCCCGATCGGGCCGAATCCGGATGATTCGTCGTACACGGAAGCCGGTCCGCGCGCGGGTGTTCCGGTGGCTGGCCAAAGGACCGACATGGTCCTGGAAGCGGCTGGCGATCAGACGAAGAAGATCGAGATTCTGACTCAGAACGCCGGTCACCCGTTGCGCGACGGTGGCGAGTTCATCTGGCGCTTCCCGGATGATCATGGCGACGACGAGTGGCTCGGCCACGACGGATTCATGGCAATCACCGGGTGGGAGGGCATGACGGCCGATGGCACTGGTGGCCAGCCGCTGCCGTCACCGATCGTCCGGTTGGAGCACGACCGCGCGTTGCTGATGGTCGAGTGGTCGGGCTCATCCCAGTTCAAGACTCACAAGTACGATCCCGATAGCGGGGCATGGACCGTCCAGGGCACAACCACTCTCACGCCTGCCATGTCGGCCGGCGCTGCAAATGCGCCGCACACAGCGATGATCTCTTTGCCGAATGGCCGAGTGCAGCTGTACATCACCGATTCTGTGAACGACCAGAAGCAGATCCACGTGATGTACACGGAGGATGACGGGTTGACATGGGCGGAGGCATCCAGGGGTGGCCTGCTCACCCCATCCACCGATGAAATCCAGGGCATCGCTGTCTCGCATTCGCGCGGCACTGTCGCGATGATGCTCTGGACGAACGCGGGCGCTGCGGCTGTCCCGGGTTCTGCTCAGCAGTACGTGTCACACGATCTCGGCCTCACGTTCACCACGGTGGGTGATGATTGGTTCACGGCCACATCCCCCCAGGAGCGACCGTACCATATCACGATGGTCGGCCTGGATTCGGGCAAGCACGTGATGGCATACTGGGCGAGCGAAGCCGTCGCCGGACAGCAGAAATACCACGTGAGGGTCTTTACTCCTGGATCGCCGGCCTACCTGGAGACTGATACCACGATCGCCGTGCCCGCGTCAGGATGCCCCTTGTTCGCCGACTTCCCGTCGTGTGCGATGTGGGCAGACGAGAGTGGCGGTCTTTTCTTCATCGCCGAGATCGATGAGGACGGCGACAGCCGGACGGATCTGTGGTATTCCATTGATGGTGGGGTGTCGTGGTTCCCGTTCAAAACGTCCGTATTTCGGGGTCGGCCCAGTGGTGCGGATACCCGTCCGTCGGATTACCGCGTGGCCTCGATCGGTGGTCGCGCGGCCTGGACGATGAGGTGGGAATCGGCTCACGCCTATTCGGGCGCTTCGGCCGCAATCGCTTATTTGGGTGGCCACACGTCGGCGTCGATGCCGTCTGTTGATGATGGCACTGGTGACTTCTCAGATCCCTCATGGATGGGATTTGGTGATGAACTCGGTGGCACCGCGCGTTGGGGTGGATCGTTCATCCCCATCAATAATCCCAACTCGATGGGGTTCGCGGTTGCAGGTGCAGGTGCCGGTGCGGTAGATGCGGATCTTCTGTACGCTGTCACCACGACGGCTGGCCAACGGAAGTTCTATTCGATCTCCGACACGGCTTCGCAGCCGTCAAACAAGGCGATGTTCGCCGGCATCCAGGCGCAGTGCGACAGTGGTGGCGTGCTGACTGCCCTGGAAGTGGGATTCCGTCTGCGGTTGAGTGACTACGACACCGGGGGAGTGGTCAACGCAACCCACATCCACGAGATCGAAGTCCGGATGACCGCCACGCAGTTCCGCGTGTGGGATGTGATCGCAAACGTCCAGGTCGGCGGCGATCAGTCGTTCGACCTGACTGAGCAGACGTGGTTTTTGGTTGGCATCAAGGGCGACGGCTCCGGGTCCGATCAAGGTGAACTCACCATTTGGTACGGGCGTCCGGATGGCCAGATTCGCCTGTTGGAGGTCGGCGTCCAGACGGGCACCCTCAACGATGATTCGGGGGCCAATCCCACGAACACCAGCAGGGTCGAGTTTGGGCACGACGTGGCCGGTGGTGCGGCCACCTCGCGATGGGGTTTCATGGGGTGGGGATGCTCCGCCGGCCCCACCACGCAGCGGGTGCCGTCCAACTGGCTCGGCGCGTGGACCAATCCGGAGGATCTGCGCGGCCGGCATTTCCCCGGTGATTTCGGATATCTGGTGGATGACACGTCCATTCGCGCTGTCGACGGTCCTACCCGCGAGGGCGACCGGTGGACGATCACGCCGAATCCGGATTACGGTGTGCGCAACATGCACCCCACCTTGCACGAGAGCCCGCGTCTGCCCCACCGTACAACCGAGGATCAGGTTGCCACCAGATACGTTTGGGATCTGGAAAAGCTGTTCACCTCGGCCTACCTGGGCAACGGCATGCTGCTCTTCGGTCTGTTCGGGTCGAACGTCAACCGCGCAACCGTCCGTGGGTGGACCGGCGGTGTCCCCACGACCATCGCGGAGCTTGAGGCTGATTTCGGATTTACCGGACTCCCGCACCTCCGGAAGGGCACCACGGTCCGTCCGGACAATTCACAGATCGCGGCGGGTGGCAATTATCTGTGGATGCAGGAACACGCGGACGATACGTTCGATCTGGGTGCCGGCGAAACCCCAATCCACAAGATCACCCACAACACCGGAGGCGCGTGGCGTGTCGATGGTGGTGCCGCGAAGGTGAAGCAGCCGACCATTTACCTGGACCCGGCGAACTTCAAGGGGCCGGAAGCCGCAAGCGGAACCGGCGATATCTGGTCGCGTGATTTCGTGGCGATCACCAGGGAATACGCGGGCACCTTCGATAAGATCTCGCTGGAGATCCCATCGCACGAAACGGCCGACGGATACTACCAAATCGGGACGTTCTTTTGGGGTCACATCGAGGTGTTCGGCCAGCAGTACGACCTGGGCTGGATTCGGTCGAAGCTCCGAAACTGGGTCCGCGATGAAACCGATTCGTGGCTGGACACGTTCGCCTCGCGATCCCCGGGTCGACGTCAAGTCGAGTTTGCATGGGAGAACACGGCCACCCAACTGAAGCAGGAACAAACCAACCAGCCCGATCCGGATTATCTCGCCGATGGGCCGTCTGGACTCCCGGTTGCGTCCAGGAACGATGTTGTTCGGGTGATGGAGGGCATCCTTGACTGGAACGACGGCCCAGTCCTCCCGATGGTGTACTGTGCCCGCATCCCGGTTCGGGTTGGCGGTTCGGATGCGTGGTTCAAGGAGGCCCGCCGGAAGCTCTTCATGTTGTGCCGATCCGAGACTGGGTCCAGGATCGAGAATCTCGCCGCTCGATCCGGTGAAGGTGTCGATGAGGTCGAACGGCTGAACACGGTTACGCTGGAAGAGATTGTCTGATGTTCACGTTGGGCGACATTGATGGTGGCCTCGTTTGGCTGCTCGATGTGGTCATCGGCGGTCATGACTGGCGGTTCACGTCGGACCGTGGGGTGGTCCAGTCCAGGCACCCGATCCACAAGATGGACCCAAGGCTGTACGATTACCTACCCGGGTTGGAATGGACGGGCGAGTTGGACGACACAATCGACCCGTTCGGCGATTCCCCCGGCGATCGATCCGCTGAGTTCAATCTGAAAGTCGATGGCCTCCAGATCCTCATTGAGGATGGCCTGAACCTGGGGGCCGGACGTGGCATCCTCTCCCTGGGTGGCCGCGATGGCGACCATCCGATAATCATGATCGACGGCTGGATCACAGACGTGTCCTATTCCCGGGATGGCGTGGCGGTCTGCACCATCGAGGAGGCCGATTACCAGGATCAGGGACGGTACCCGGGACCCAATCAGCGGGTGACCCCAGGCGCGTGGCCGAACGCATCGGACAAAGCGATCGGCGAGCATTACCCCGACATTATCGGCTCACCTGGCGGGTCGGATGGTTGGGGCTCGGCCGGACTCCTGGTGGATACCACCAACAATTCGGAAATCCTGCTCATCGCAGTGGGTGAGGTGGAGGCAACAACGGTTGATATCATCGACCAGGATGACGTGGTGTGGGCTGCTGTTCCGGTGTCTCAAGTCGAGGATGGCAATGGGGTGGTGGTTTCAATCGCGAGCTTCCCGGCGGCTGGCGCTGTGCTGGATGACGTGCACTTCGTGAGGTGGAACAACGGTGGTGGGAGACTGCTACCCGATGGGACACTGCTGACCGGTGCTGGCGATGTGCTGAGGTGGATGCTGAGCTTCTCACGATTGCGGACTGATCATGGTAGGATCGCCGGCACCGTTGCACGCTTGAATGAATACCGAATCGACACTGCCATCCAGGTGGAGCCAAACACCAGGATCACACCGTGGGACTGGGTCGCAGACCATCTGTTGCCGATTCTGCCCGTGACAGCAAAGTCATCGCCGGATGGTAGGTACCTTAGCTTATACCCGATCGATCCGAATCCCATCGAGGCCGTCGCCCACCTCATCCAGGGAACTAACGCCACCATGGTCGGCGAGGTGGGGTTTTCCTCTCGTGATCGGGTCGTGAATGATTTCGAACTGGCTTACGCGTCCGACCCTTACCTGGACAAGTACACGCAGCGTGTTGGGTTGACTGGGGATCAGGAGGTGGCAGCGGTCGACAAAGAAGTCAGCCTGAATCTGCATTGCATCCGCTCACGATCCGAGTACATCGGTCCGCAGTTGACCCAGGAGAACGAATGGGAAAGCATCACGACAGATGTGATCTGGGACACACCCACGGCTTCGGCAATCCTCGCATGGATGGCCCAGCACTATTCGTACCAGTCCAGGTTGGTGTCGTACATGGCCCCCATCGACATTGTGCACGCTGCGGAGCCTGGATCGGTCGTCATCGTGACTGATCCCGGAATGGGTTGGCACGCGCGGCCAGCCGTGGTAGAAAATCTCAAGTGGTCCATGGGAAAATCGATCGAAGTGAGTCTGAGACTGGGAAGGCGCATCAATGAGTGATGACGGCCCCGCTGAAACCTCTGTTATTTTGCGGGTTGGGAAACTGGAATCGGGGTTGGAAGTCCTGAAAGAAGTAACCGATATCCGCCTCCTACACATCGAACGCATGATGAATCGTGGCACGCTCATTGCCTCGGGTGTCCTGGTGTCCGTCATCGCAAACATTGTTCTCACGTTGATGAATGCCACGTAACATCGAAACCATCGTGGTTCACCACTCCGCATCGGACAAGTCGACGCACATCGACCAGATCCGCAGTTGGCATGTGGCGCGCGGATTTGTCGACGTTGGGTATCACATGGTCGTACGCGGCATGGGCAGCGGCATTTTCGAATCGATGCCGGGTCGGGACCTGGACCGACAGGGGGCACACACAATCGGGCACAACAGGGCCTCGTTGGGCATCTGTCTGTGTGGGGACTACGAGATCGACCGACCTTCACCGGGCATGATCGAGGTGGCCTCCCAAATCATTGCAGAGTGGTGTTGGGAATACGGCATCGACGTGAACTCGATCTATGGTCACGGTGAACTGAAGGCGACTGCCTGTCCTGGGAAGAATCTCAACATCGATCGCATCAAGTACAACGTCGCAAAGCTGCTCAACAGCAAGGAGAAGGCACGTGCTCGGATCCAATAGATTCAAACTGATTGCCATCGGCGTTGGCTTTGCGGCATTCGTGCTGTTGCTGGTGGCGTTCACCGATTTGACCATCGACGACGTACAAGTGATCACTCCGTCTGTCGAGGCCCTGTTGGGCGTCGGCGTGTGGGGCGACACAAAGCGTCGCATGGGTAGGAGAGACAAGCAATGATCGTACCAAAGGAACAGCGCATCGTCATTAGCAAAGTGGGCGTCGACGCCTACCACGCCATGCGCAAGAAGAAGATCCCCGGCGATCGTAAGATGGCCATCGCGACTGCAGCCGGGATGCGCCGTCTCAAGGAGATCGGCATGCCCACCCTTTTGGGTCGCCGCATGTCGAACATCCTGGAGGGCAGCGAACGCGAGCCCGATGATGCCGACCTGGAAGGGTTTTCCGAGAAGGAAACAAAGCTCGTCGGCGGCGTCATGAAGACGATCAACGGTGGCGTTGACGTGGCCGAGGCCATCGCGGCCTGCCAGTGCGACCGTCGGGTACTGGGTGCGATTCGCGCGTTGCTGCAGATGGCGATCGAAGCAGCACACCTCGTGAGTGCCATCAAGACCGCATCGAAGTAGGGGTCTTCTCCGTGGGGTTCCCCTTGCGTTCCCTTGCGTTTGAGCTTCCCGAGGCTATATTCGCCCGGGTTGAGGTCTTCTAGGGCGACGGAGAGCCGCCGAGACGCATCCGAGACTCCACGGAGAGCCCGCGTTCGATGCTGGCCTCCATTCTTGCATCCCAAAGGGCTCGGTGATGACCCGGTGGGGTGTACACCTCGTGGCCTCGTCCGGCCAACCATGCGGCCGCGTCAGTTGCTTTTGACCCGCGAAGACGCCCAGTCCGGCCGAAGCGCAGCCGTTGGAACCATTCCATCAGGCATTCGTACTCGCCGATGCCGGTGGATTCGATGTTCCATGGGTCCTGACTCAGGAACACGCCGAAGTCATACGATCGATTGTAGGACGTCGCCGCCTCGATGCCGCGTGACTCCATCTTCCCGGTGATCCAGGAGCGCAGCCGATCGGGGGCCTCGGCGTAGGGGATCCCCCGTCGCATGATCTCGTCGCGATCAATGCCGGTGACTCTGAACGCAGGTCCGCAGTCCTGGTGATTGAGCACGTCGAATCCGGGGTTGATCATGACTGACAGTTCGTCCATGATCTTGCCATCAAAATCAGTGATGACAGCACCAATCTCAACGATTTTCAGCAGGTCTTTTGCCATCCCCGGGAGGCCGGTGGCTTCCAGGTCGATGGTCAACAGTGGTGGCCTTTCGGTCGGCCCAACGTGTCCCTGTTCGAACTCGGTGCACATGGTGTCGACAAAACGCGTCCAGAACTGCGACTGTGATTCCCTCTCGCCTTTGTACAGGGATCGGCCGTTGATCGTGCCATGTTTGTCGTACAGCCGGCCGAAGAAAGCGGTATCGGATTTCAGCCGCTTGAAGATGGTCGGCCTGCCAGACTCGCGGGTTTGGATGCCGGTGATACCGCATGCGGTAAGACGCGCGGCCTGCAGGTCGACCGTCTTGAACCTGGACAGTTTCTTAACCACGCATCTTCTCCATCCAGTCCATCAGGACTGAGTACGGGATGACAGCAAAGTCAAACGACGGCTTACCGCCGCCCGTGCTGTTGTCTCGGATGATGGCCACGGGCTGTCTCTCGTCGCCGCATCCGGCCGAATCGGCGATCGCCTGTCGCAATGCCGCGCGCGGGTTTTGGCACTTGCCCACCTTACACTCCAACCAATACGGCGTACCCTCGACGTCACACTCATCGATGATGTGCCGGTCCTGCATACCGCGCCGGACACCATCGCCGAAGAGGTGCTGCATGTCGGCGGCGATCGCCCGTTCGAATGCCGACCCCTTGCGTTTGGACCTTGCCCCCATCAGCGCGACCTCACCCCTTCGCTTTCGGTCAGGCCGAACCCATCCGGCCATCCGCTGATCTCGGGGTCGTTGGAAAGGCATTCCCTCGCTCGCCGTCGATCGGGCTTGTACTCGATGCGCACCCAGTCTTCCGGCCAATCCGCAGGGTCCTTCGGCGCTTCCAGCGACGTCGACTTTTGGAGCCAGTACGAATGTACGGCGGTCTTGACTCTCGGGTCATGCCCGCTGTCACGGTAAGCAACCAGGAGGTCGGTCATCCGGCGACGACACGCGGAGACGGTGGATTTTGCCGCGCGTCGCCGCCTCGCGATCTGCTCGGCCTCCCACTTGAGCAGCAAATCCTCGGATTCTGCCCGCTTCATCACCGCGCGCAACGAATCGAGGTGGGGGCCGATTTCACCGCTGAGGCGGGAATACAGCCTCTCAATCTCGATCTCCACGTCGACCTTGCTCCGCCAGTCGTCGTCAGCATCGAGTGCCTCTTCGGCCGACATGATCTCATGAACGATTCGAATCAGTTCTTCGGTAGTGCTCATTTCCGCTCCCTTGGTGAGCCGGCCGACCATCCCGGATGCGGCGCGCACCCACTGGAGGACAGAAAGACAGCCGGCCGGCTCACCGAAGGAGGCACACTACAAACCGGTGTGCCAGCGGGTGCCACGCGGGGTGGCCGGTTGAACCCCGGTGGTTAGAAACCGTCGGCGAGATCGAGGTCCTCGTTGGTGGAGCCGCCCGGGATCGGGTGGCTCGCGGGGTACATGTGGAGATCTTCCCAGTCGTTCACCGTGCCCCAAAACACGCGGACCTTCTTGCCCAGGATCTTCGTGATGACATTGCCAGTCCGGCCCACGCCATCCTTCATGACCTGGATCTCACCCGCTTCCGGGCAGAATCCGAGGGCCGAAGTGATATCCTGCTTCAACTTCCAGTAAGTCCTGCTCGTGACTTCGTAGAAGCGCTGGCACTTGACCTGCTCACCGTCGTGGTCGACCATCACACCGAACGTCGCGTAGTCCTTGCCGGTCTTCGCTTCGAAGCAGCCGAAGTCGAAGATCACGCCATCGTGCCACGTATCCTTCGGCAGCTTTTCTTTCTGGTCTTCCCATTCATCCACGATGGGCATCACGTTGTCAAAGTCGTTTACGTCGATCGCCATTCTGTCTGTCCTCCTTAGTAGGGAATCTGCTCGTCGGCCCAGGCTTCGATCATCTTCTTGAAGCGCGGAAACGAAACATTTTTGGCCTCGGCGGAGGCGATATCCTCCCCGATCTGCTGGATACCAGCGGCGAGCATGCCACCCTCAACCATGGAGTCGAGGGTGCCGATCACCGCGTGCTTCTTGCCATTGTCACCGGGCTTTCGGGTCGCCCACATCGCGAGCACATCGACTTCAACGCCGACCTGCTCGGCCATGGTCCGGAATGCGGCCAAATCACCGGGAGCATTCTCCGTGGGCTTTTCCTTGCTCTTCTTCGCCTTCTTCGTCTTTCTGGGGGTGGTGACGGCCTCAGCGGGCTTTGCGCTCGTCTTCGGCGTTTCGTCGGTGTCGACTTCCACATCGTCCGAAGCGCTAACCAAGAGGATGTTGCGGAGAAGCCGCGCGACTGCCGAGGTGTGACTCGCCTGGGTCGAGTGCGTGATCGCCTTGCCCCGGTTGGGGGGTGCGATCGGCATGTCGAACCGGAGCGGCATCACGACGCTGTCATCCGATCCCCACCGAAGCTCACCGCGCACCGAGAGGGTGCCACCCATCACTTCCAGAACGTGGGTTTCGGTCAGGACGGCGACGAGCCCGTATTTCACCAGGATCGGCTTGAGGGCCTCGATCGTGGCAGTCGCAGACACGTACTTCCACGTGCTGCCGTCCTTGCCGCCAGTCCCATCCATCCCCAGGGTCTTCGATTCACCCTGGGCGGCCGCGAGGGCCTCGTTGATGTTCGTGGGTTTCTTGCTTGCCATCAGTTGTTCTCTTTCGTGTCGATCAGGAAGATTTCACAAGGATCCGGTTCAAGGTCTTCATAATGATCAAGCTTCTCCTTGATCTCTCTGGCCATGCCTTCGTCCTCGGTCATCATCAATAGCTGTCGGGTTTCTGGCTTGCCGGGTTCTTGCCGGCACAAGTGATAACGTAGCACGCTGTCCTCCAATGCGTGCATTCTACCACGGGTAGTCAGGCGGCGGAATCGTCGGGAACCGTACCGTTGATGGGGTTCGCGCTCCAGTCTCGCTCCTTCACCTCGGACCATGCGCGGAGGTAGGCATTGTGCATGTCGAGTCCCTCGGCGCGGCAGTACCCGCACAGGTACACCATGATATCCCCGATGGCGTCGGCCTTCTTGTCTCGCGCGGCCTCGGGCGTGAGCCGGATCCCCTGTTCAGCCTTCAAATGGGCGTGCATGAGTTCGCCGACCTCTTCGCCGACGCCCAGGAGGGAATGGTGCGCGATGGGCGGGTTGCCGAACGGCTGCTTGTCCAACCACGCCGAAACCTCGGCCTGAAACTCCCGCAAGAACGGCTGGCCACCGGCTTTGCCGACCACACCATCACGGGTGGCAACCAGCAGTTCATCCAGTCTGTGGTACACGGGGATCCCGTTGTCACTTGCGAACATCACCTCACGATCCGCGCCAGCGGATTCGCCCGGGATCCGCAACACGCAGTCACAAGCGGACACCCACTGCAGGCACTGCCCCATCCAGAACTCCTGGTCATCGCGGGGATACTGAGCTTCCCAGGAGAAGTACAGGTTGGGCACGAACGGGATCAGGCCAACGGACGCCAGATCGTCGGCGATACGGATGGCGGTCTGCATGTTTGATGCCTGGGTGCCGGACGAAGTGACTGGGCCGGCGAGGTAAACTCGTGTTTTGCGCATGCTACCACTGTTCCCGTCGGTCGATCACGCTATTGGTCGTGAACCCGGTTACAACGAAGCTCACCCGGGATCCGACCACGCGCTCGATCTCGTTGATGAAATCCTTCGTGCTGTACGACAGCTGGTCGAACCGGTGCGCGCGGGCGTTCGCTGGGTCGATGTAGTCGGTGAAGGTGAGCGCAACATCGGTGGGCGTGTTAAGCATCGCTGAACGGTGAAGCAGTTCCCAGTCGAACTCGGCCACCCGGCGGAGCCGTTTGGTGGTCGTGGTGCGTTCGCGCTCACGCAGAACATCGGCATCAACGCCAGAACGGAGCGAAACATCTTCCCAGGACAGTTCACGCTTCATGGGTCCGGACGATCCACCCTCCGGCGACTGTACCCGAATGGGGTTGGCCCGGACGACCATAATGACCCGGCGAACGTGCTTCGGCCCGATTCCGGCCTCAGCCATGGTACCCTGGGCAGTCGTGTCCCGGGAAGTCACGTACGGGTACGGACCGTGGTACAGGGACAGCCCGGTGCCCTGGGTTCCCTCCAGCATGATCAATGCGCCGCCCTGGATCAGGTCGTGGATCATTGCAGTGGTGTCGGTGACGTAAGGCCGCAGCGCGGGGATTTGGCCAGCGCAGACGTACACCTCGTCGTTGACAAAGTCGTCGTGGGCGTGACGGTCCAGGATCCGGGAAGCAGTCGCCGCACCGACTCCCTGACCGGTGCTGCCGATGCCGGCGATCTGCCTGCCTTCACCAACCATGTCGGCGTCGCTGATGATGCGGACACGATGGTCGATGTGGATGTGGTTGGGTCGGTTGACCTTCTCGATTTCGGACAGCAGGGTCGACAGCCGGACGTTGGCACCGGATCCAATGATGATCCTTGCATGCCGTTGGGCATGGAACGAGCCGGATGGGAGCGACTTAAACGCGTACTTGTCACCGTTGGGTCGGATGACCGTGTGTCCAGCGTTGGGACCGCCGACACGGATGAGGGCATCATACTCGTGGGCGACCTGGGAGATCACATGCCCCTTGCCTTCGGATCCGTACTGCGCGCCGATGTAGACGTCGACGCAAGGCTCCGCCTGGACGTTGAGTTCGCGGATCAGAGCGGACACGCGGACCGAACAATCGCCCGGGTCGCATGCGTCTGTGTCGATGATGAGGTCGGCGATGTTGCCCAGGGAATCGACCATGGCCTCGGTCAGACCGCCGTTTTCGGGTCCGTCACCCCTGGTTTGCCGCCGGAACTCGCGTGACGGTTCGCTCGCCGTGAGGTGGACGTGCCACACCCGCGCGCCGATCGTGTAGGCCGAACGGCGGATCGCCTGGACCTGTTCAACCCGTCGACAGGAATCAACCACAACACCCGGGATAAGCGGGTTAAGAGCGGCTTTGATGACAGGGACGGTCAACCAGGACGGCCCATCGGCGTCCAGGTCATCACCCATGGCCACGAGATCCGTACGGGTGCCGTCTCCGCCCGCAAGCCGGGATTGTAGGATCGTGCTGCTCTTGATGTGGGCGATGCTCATCCGCTCGCCAAGAACGGCCGCGAGGGTGGATTTGCCGCTGGCGATTTCGCCAGATAGAACGATGATCTTCACTTTGCTGTCCTCCATTACCGGCGATACAGAAGAGCCGGACCCAGGTACCATACCATGGGTCCGGCTCTCTGTGAATCCCGGTGGGGACTAAGCGCTGATGCGGTCGGCCGCGCGTCGGGCTGCAGCCTGCTTCCGGTTGGCCCGCTTGCAGGGGCGGCAGTAGGACTGCGCAACCATCTTGCGGACCTTGACACCGTCGATCTTGCCCCACATCTTGCGGTAACCGAACATCGCCTCGACCGTACCCGTCTCCTTGCAGCACGGGCAAGTCTTCTCGTCGTCGTCGGCGTGGATCCAGAGCACGTCGGCCTCGACCTCGGCTTCGACCACGACCGGCTCACCGTCGGTGCGGAGGATCCACACGTTGGCGGCGACGCCACGACCCTCACGGGACCCATCGGCGAACACGAGGTGCTTCCAGGAGGGGCGGACCACTTCAGCCGTCTCGACGGTGCGGAACTCGGACTTGACCTGGGTGGCCGTGCCGAAGGCGATCTCGTCACCGGGGAGGATGTGCTGCGTGGTGGCGTAGATGGCACCCTCGGGGATCTCGTGGGAATCGATGATGTCGCGACCCGTGAGGATCGCCACCACGGCCTTCGACGCCTGGGAAAGAGCCTTCGCGACACCGGAGCGGTCGTCGCCGGCCCACGGGCTGTCCGAGTCCATGTGGTTGAAGTCGGTGGCCGACCGGAGGCAGACGCGCTCCTTGTTGTCATGGCTGTCATCTTCCGTCAAGGAAGCGATGAGCACGTCGCGACGGGCACGGATGGCGGTGACGGTGTCCTTGACGGAAGGACGCTTCGGCGCGGGGGGGGTATCCTCGACCACGGGGGCGTCGACGTCGGCGGCGTCGCGCTCGGCGTCCGTCAGGGCGGCGTCCTCCTTGGCCTCCTCGGCAGCGACGGCCTTGGCGACGGTGGCAGCGCCGTACGCAACGACCCGCTTGACGGCGACCTTGCCGACCAACGCACGCCGGTCGTAGGTACCCACGTAGCGAAGGATGGCGACGTTCCGGTCGGAGTCGGCCTTGGGCAGGGTGTCCCGCGCCTTCACGTCAGCGAGTCCCATGATGAACTTCGCGGCCTCCTCGGCGGTGAGGTTGGCGGGGATGGCGACGGCGTGCTTGCCGCCGGGGACCTTGGCGGGGGCGTCGACGTCGGCGGCGATGGCACGGCACC
>Ga0098052_1000202_pt1 | contig 35968 bp, 17 predicted proteins | sample 15_taG_FD_81591 | JGI IMG/M metagenome (GOLD analysis project Ga0098052, IMG submission 81591) | Marine viral communities from the Subarctic Pacific Ocean - 15_ETSP_OMZ_AT15312 metaG | ecosystem: Environmental > Aquatic > Marine > Oceanic | place: Pacific Ocean | collected 2015-01-18
GATAAGCAGGACTGTTTTATCCAAAGACAAGAAGACGCACAATTCTGGTTTTTTCTGAAAAACGAGATAGAATCTTGGAAGGACTTAAAGCTAAGGGAAAACGAAAGGAAAGTTTTAGACGCCATTCAGGCATTATTCAATAACATTGAAGACATCGATATTTTCAATAAAAAAGCTATTTACTTATATATGAGGGAAATAACAGGTCTCAACACCAAACAGATTGTTAGCAACCTCAATCGTCTGCGAGAGAAATATAGAACATTTAGAAAAAAATGGGACAATGGCGAGGTAAAATGAATGGCAAAGAAGAATCTAGATCAGCTAATAAACAAAGCTTTAGATAATATTAACTCCGACAGAGAAGAAACGAAGGGGTTATTGAGCGAACTTAAAGAATATCTTGAAGGTAGTAAGGAAAGATACTCAGAGGTTGGCACTGTAGCGGCGAAATATGTAGAAACCCTGCAACGATCCAATGAACAATTGGTAAAATTGGCAGCGTTGGTACACAAAAAAGAGTCAAACAAGGGCACAAATTCTTTATCGGAAGGAGATAAGGAAGATTTGTTCGATCTTATTCAAAAGGCGAACTAAATGGCTCAGAATTCAGACAAAAGAGACATACTTTCTAACTATGGCACTCTAAATGATATGACCCCGGCTCCAAAACCGGGAAAATCACCCGGTCGTACAACATTTACTAACACTTTATACGACCAAACAAGATCATCTTATACAAATGACACAATTTCCGGCAAAAAAGAGTTTTTGGCGGTAGTTCTCCGAGATGAAAACTATTATAACCGTGATATAGCTCCTGCAAACTCCCCTCAAGCCATCGCTCCTCATCTTTTTGCCAATGATACGACAAAAATGGTGAAAGTTAGAGCTTCAATACCAGAAATACATGCAAGTTTGCCCCGCCCCAAGCATTCAGAACAGCATGCTATTATAGAAATGTATCCCGTATTCGTTTGTAGTCGAGAAGTTCTAGGTGGTCGCCAACCAGCAGTTGGCGAAGTGATCAGAGTAACCTTTGGGGACCTACACACAATGTCTCAACCAACAATAGTTGGTTTAGCGAGCAACGGGAACAAACAACCGGGATCATCTTTATTCAACCAGCAGTGTAAAGACCCAATTAGGAAGACAATGACAGCCAAGGCAGCAGCCGGCGCAGGACTCCCAACACCAGATCTGTCAAAAGCGACAACAACCACCCCCAATATGTCGGGGAAAGTGGATGGGAATTACGCCAGAGCAGTCAGAGTTTCTCAAAAAGTGAAAGAAGAAAGCAGCGATAATGCAGAAATACCAGTTGAGGTATTGTTGGCGTTTATGTCAATCGAAAGCAAAGGTAAAGCTGACGCTATTCGTTTTGAGCCACATATCTTTGTAGGCAAAGGCGCTAGCTGGATGAAACTCAACGGCAAAAGAGGCAGACCCGAAAAAAAGGGGACGATGCCGACGGGAGTTCCCTATACGAAGCCCAATAAAGGTCCATCATATTCTAAAGTATACTCAGAAACAAACAAAAAAGCATTTGAAAACGCACTTAGAGTAGACCCTATGTGGGCTGTTTACTCAACCTCCTTCGGAACATACCAAGTTATGGGTTTTAACATTCTTACGGATAGTAATACTAAATTCCTAGGTCTAAGTGCAGAGGATTTTTATAACAAATTCAAAGCAAACCCGGAAGAGGTTTCCGATGATACTATTATTAGGTGGATTGTAAAAAAGAATGCTTGGAGAACTATAGCAAAAAAAGCCACTCCACTTAGTGATGAGGATCTAAGAAAGCTTATTAAATACTATAACGGATCTGGACAAATAGAAGCGTATTTTTCTAGAATTGGCGGCGGGCTTAAAAAAGCATATGAGAAAGCTATTGAAACGGTAGCGGCTCAAGGTAGAATAGCAAGCGTACAACCCCAGTCATCCCCGCCTCCAAACCCTCCGGTGACGGAGCCAGCGACAACCCAGGCTCCTCCAGGGCAACAATTGAATGTTGAAGATGCCCAGCAAAGGGCTCAAGAAGCGGGCATAGGCGAACACTGTACTGAAGAAATAGTTTCTAGATTGAATCCAAAACCCCCTCGACAAAACAAGCACGAAAAGAAAAAAATTAAATGCAATGAAAGCGGGCGGCTGGGGGACTCAAAACCAAAAGACAAGAAAAAGCTAAAACCTTCCGAAATAAAAACATCTACCTGGGACAGATACACAAATAGGAGAGTTCAGAAACTACATCCTAAGATTCGCCAGATGGTTATCAATTTTATTAATGATGCCCAAGATAGGGGGTATAAGCTTCGTGTGGCTAGTGGACTTCGTACTTTCAAAGAACAGGAGGTGCTCTATGCGAAGGGTCGCCCCAATGGCAGAAAAGTTTCAAATGCCCGCCCCGGTACTAGTTTTCACAATTATGGACTTGCCGTAGACGTTGTAGAAATAGGACCAACAAAAGGTATGGACGGATATAAAAAGGGGTATGACAAAACTCGCTGGGACGAGATTGGCAAAATAGGTAAAGAGCACGGATTTTTCTGGGGAGGTGATTTCAAAAGCCTTTCAGATAAGCCCCACTTTGAATTCAACGATGGCAAAAAAATAAAGATTAGAGGACCGCAAGGGTTATTAGAGAAGCACAGAGCTAATAAAAAAGATAAAGATGGGTATGTAATTATCTAAAGAGGGTTATGAATTGGCAAAAGTAAAAGCAGTTATCAGAACAGGCGTTCCTACTGGCAAAAGGGATTTCCGAAAGAATATTCACAGACCTGATGCTCAAGGGGGTGGGATTTATCAAGATAGAATTCTTGAAGCTCATCCAAATTATAATGCTTCCCCTTCTGAACAAATTGTAGAAGGGGAGAATAACACCTTTATAATAATGGGGAGAGACCGACCGGCTGGATTGAAAAGCGGGTATGGTGGCAAGGGCGATACCCACGCTGGAAAAATCGACATAATAGCAGGGATGCAAGGAACCTCAGCCAAAGAAGAGAACGAAACTGGGCAGAGATTATATTCAAACCCAGATACTATTTTAGATGCGGCTAGAATTTATATAAGCCAAAAAACAGACGTTGACGAAAACTTCCATATCAAATCGGGAAAAGTAGGCAACCCAAAAACAAGATCAGCAATAGCAATAAAGGCAGATGGGGTTAGAATCGTAGGCAGAGAAGGAATTAAACTTGTCACTGGGACTGATAAATACAATTCCCAAGGAATTGAAATTCCTGGAGTTAGTGGTATTGATCTGATGGCGGGTAATATAGACAGCGAACTTGAGCCAATTCCAAAAGGAAAAAAGCTAGCAGCCGCCCTAAAGGACCTGACAAAACTAGTGGAGAATTTAAATGATGTTGTTACAAATTTAGCGACAAACCAAACAAAACTAATTATAGATATTATATCACATTCCCATATCCCAATCATCGGCGGACCATCACCGAATCTTCTCGTCCAGGGTCCTATACGATTAATTGATACTTCTAAAGTCCTAGCAAAGCTTGGAATGCACCAGGCAAATTGTGCTACACACAAAATAAACTTTTATCTCCCCTCTGGGAAGAAATATATCAATAGCAGATATAATAACACAAATTAAATATGGCAAAGAACAGAGACATAAATTACAACGATTGGACAAAGAACACTGCTCGTAGGCAGGGTGTGTGGGTCTCGTATAGAAACCCAAATGATAACACCTATTATGCTGTAAGAGATTCAGGTCTACCAAATGGAGAACCCGATCCCAATGACAATAATCGTATGATTTATAAGCCAATGACGGAAATTGAATTAAGTGGTGAACGTGAAGATGGCGAGCCGGGATTAGCCATTTACAATCAAGCTAGAGACGGCATCAAACACATCACTAAAAAAATTCTCAAGGCGAAATACAATATAGTTGATACAGCCAATCGAGTAAACGGTAAGCCTAATTTTGGTCCTGGTTTGTGGGAAGCGGGGCACCAACAGGCTAAGGGATTAACCTATGAATGGGCTAGAGAACAAAGCCCCAAAGGGAGATATCTCGTATGTATAAGGATGACCCAGGAATATGTAGATAAGTGGGTTTTCTTTGGGCAACCGCCTCCAGTCCCAGAACCAACGGAGGAAGAAGCTCCGGAGCCTAAAGATGAGCGTGAACACCCGGTAGATGAAAATGGTCGAGTATTTTCAGAATACGAAACCTTAGAATCCGAGAGGGTAAAACAAAAAACAGCTTCTACCTCTACATCTGAAATTAAAAAATCCTTTACTCTCAAAACTATGCAGAAAGACATAGAAATGGGAGAACAAGTACTCAAGGCATATGCCAAGATTTTAAGAAGGGATGGAATAACCCCGGAGGATCTTAACGGCTTTGATATTTCCAAACAGACAAGGCTTTATAAGAAATCATATACCAAAGCAAAACAACTCTTGCAATCTAATGATATAAATTTTGATGAGCAAAAGTTTACGGATGATGATATATTTGATCTTGTCTTGGATAAGGAATTTAACCTTTTACATTTTCTGTCTAACGAAACTTCAAACAAGAAGGCTAATTTGGAGACGGAAACCAAAGAGAACAATTTTGATGAAAGCCCACCCAACCCCGATATCACTTCTATTTATTATGATGGGTTCAACAGAAGAGATTTAAGCGACACTGAACTCTCTGGGTCCGTCGCCGTATTTCTTCCAGAAGACGCCGACCCGGAAACAGATCCTAACAAAAGGGCATCAAAATATAACTTAATGCTAGATCGCAGCAGAAACCGCCTGCGAGGCTGGTCAAACACAACTCTCTCAATGTTGGCTAACACGGATAAGATACTTGAACAACACAAAAATATAGATACCGATGATCTGTTACCTTGGACAGAATTTTTATCTCGTTGTGTATATCCGAATCCCTGTATCAAACCAACAGAAATTAAAGAAAAAGAACCAGAACCTAATATAGTATCATCTATCGACGAACTTCCAACGGTTACTGCATCCCAAGTACAAGAACATAACCTTGCAGCCTCCAGTGAAGTCAAGGAGAGTATTGCCGCCAAGAGAGGAGAGGAGTTTAATATTATCGAAGACCCGATTCTAAGCTGTGGAACGGATATCGAAGATATGATTCAAGATATAGAGGATTTATACGGCACGGTTTTAAATAAATTCTCTATATCCAAACTTCTATCTGCATCCGCAGAAAAAGCAAAAAATGAGATGAGAAATCAGGCTGCTATTTTTGCAGATAGCGTTGAGGAAGGTATAGAACAGGAAGTTAAAAAAGTTATTGATTCTGTTGTCAAAGAATTGGAGTGTGGGGTTGATATAGCAAAAGGAAAAATAGAAGATAAATTTCTCTCACCGCTGAAGGAAATTCCTAATGCGAATGAGTTGTTGTCGCATTTTGAACTTCCTGAAATGACATTTGATTTACCATCTTTTGAAATAAAAAGTTTCTTGTCTTACATTAAGGATGTCATTGAAGAGACCGCAATAGAGATGATAGAGTCTATGTTAATTTCTATGGTTACTGAAATGGTCAAGGACTATATTGATTGTGAAAAGTTAATTTCTGTTGATGGAATAAAAGATAAAGGCGGCGGACTTTTTGATCCATTTTCAAAGGCGGCATTTGGGCAGGTAGATTTATCGGATCTAGTATCATCTGACTCGGTTAAAAATATCGCCAATTCTTTAGGAATTCCGGAAGGAAAGATTGATGACCTAAACTACAAGATATCAGAAGTAGTAACCCCTGAAGAGATGTTATCACTCCTCAATGACGAAGCCTCGGAGGCAGTTCTTAGAAGGCTGACTCCTATAATAAAAGAAACCCTTCAAGGCGTAGCAAATATGACTATAGAGATTTTAGCCTCATATCTTGGACGGGTAGGTGACAATATGCCACAAGAAGCCAAAGATCGGATATTTGAAGCAAAAACAGAAGCTACTTTTTGTAGTGACTTAGATTATGAAGATACTGCCAAAGTCCTACGGGATATTTTAGGTGATCGAGCCAATATCGAGGCAAAAGCTGCTTTCAACAGGAACAAAGAAAAATTAAAATCTCTTTGCGGACTAAAAAAGGATACTCAAGACGCTCTCTCAGAAGCAATAACTGAAATGCCTATACCAGACAAACTCAATGCGGCATCAAAAATTGCGGACGATGCCATTGCCAAGGGTCATCAAGATATTATAGCCCCATATTTAGAATCCTTTTATCGAGGCAAGGTCATAGGAACCAGGGGACAGGAAGAGGCTCAAGTTGCGGGTAACTTTAAGGTGTATACAAAAGAAGGTGAATACCCAGCGATTCGATTTGGACTAAGCGACGACGCAGACGACCCTTATTTCCGCCTTGGAAAGTGGTCGATGGGCATCACGAAGGTAGACGGCGGAATAAGAGAGTATCGTTACTCTATATCTCACCGATCATCTGATATTGCCACTGGAGGGATTAGAACACCGCAGAACTACGGGGTCACGATTCAACAGCCCATACACGGAGCCGTCTTGCCCCAAGACGCAGGACCAGAATATAAATCAAATGTCAATAAAGCCCTCAACGCCACAATAATAGACCGAGATGGAGATCCCCAGCTTTTTACAAACAAAGTTATAAAAACTAAACAAGATCTCCAGGGAGATATTCTTTCTTATTATCGGGAAGGTGATACAAGTTTGAGGAGGAAAAGGATTGCTTACCGAGATGGGATTAACAGTGCAATCGATGTGCTTTATGAAGCAATAAGTTCCCATAATGACAAGGGACCCCTAAGAGATGCTTCAAAGCTAATAAACCTAAAATATAGAAATATGGGTGCCTTAGCAGTCGTTCTTCGTTGTATATTACCATTTGTAATTTCCGGGTTTAGAACACTAAACCGGGGGGATGATGGTATGACACCAATTTGGTTTCCAAGAGATGTGATCACAAATAAGCTTGTGACCGAATTTGTTTATGCCCATATGTTTGGCAGTAACGATGACTGGTTCTTTATAAACCAATCCAGCCGTGCCTATGGAGACACTGACGGGGGACCACTTGAAAGAACCCGCCGTGGCAATTTATTAGAGTGTAGAGTTCCGACAAAAACACGGATATGGATCTCGCCGGACAACTACCACACTCCCAGTGAAATAGGGAGTAAGATGCGCCCCCGGCTAGAAGAAAGTATGCCAGACTTGTATTCAGCCATATCAGGAGTTAAAACTATATCAAGTGGTGAAACTGATATAAGAGCCGCAGTTATAACTCCAGGGATAGAGGATATTTTTGATTCAGAATATACTGAAAATGAAGCCGCCGCCAAAAAAGTAATATCCCTATTACTCAACTTATTTTTGCCGTATAAAGACACCCCGCTTGGGCTACACAATAGATTAAATGGGACACAAGCCAACTGGATGTCCTCAGCTATAGAAGAGGGCTTCGAACTTAATACACAAGATTATGATGTTAGGTTTCCTCTTCAAGCCCTTGTTGCACTGATCGTAATTTCAGGATTCCATGACAATAATGGCTGGAGGCAGTCCACATATTATGAATACGATTACGATTCCGCAACAATTAATTTTAGGAACTTCTTAGATCCTGCTGAGAAATTATTTGAGAAATCATTCGAAGATGATGACACCGAACTACCTAAATTATAAAGGAATATAGCAATGGCATCAATACATGGAATATCAGTCAAAATACCACTGACTTATGATGCAGAAGATGGCCCATACAGGCTGAACAAAAAAACAAAAGAGGCTGTTAGGCAGAATTTGAAAAATCTTATTTTAACAGCACCGGGAGAAAGAATAATGGACCCTTCGTTTGGAGTTGGGTTAAGGAATTTTCTATTTGAACAGATAACAGACCGTCTTTATACCAGGGTTGCAGAGAGAATCAGGAAACAGGTCAGATCATATTTACCGTTTGTTTATATAGAACATATAAGTTTTGATTCTATGGATACGAGGTCAGAACTTGGACCAAATGATCTACAAGTAAATATCCAATACAATATTCTTCCTCTAGATACGGAGGATACTCTTTCAATAACTGCGGAAACAAACTAAATATTGTAATAAAGAGGAAAACAGGATATGGCAAAAAGACCCATAAATTACACCAGTAGGGATTTTGATTCGATTAAGTCGTCTTTGGTAGACTACGCTAAACGATATTACCCAGATAGTTATAAAGACTTCAATGATGCTTCTTTCGGGTCTATGATGCTCGACACAGTGGCTTATGTTGGTGATGTTTTATCTTTCTATCTAGATTACCAGTCTAATGAGAACTTCCTAGATTCTGCTATTGAAACAAAAAACATTGCCCGTGTGGGCAGGCAACTGGGATATAGAGAGATGGGCTCCCCATCTTCAACGGGTATTTTATCTTTGTATGCGGTTGTCCCGATAGATGCGACTGGCGAAGGACCAAACCCAGACGATATTCCTATATTGAGAAAAGACTCTTTATTTGGATCGTCTGATGGATCTAGTTTTTTACTAACAGAAAATGTAGATTTTTCTAACCCCGATAATGAAGTTGTTGTTGCTAGGGTCGATAACACAACAGGACAGCCAACACATTACGCCATTAAAGGGTTTGGAAAAATTGTGTCTGGAGAGTTAAAGCAAGAAGTTATTGAGGTGCCCACTCACGAAAGGTTCCTGAGAGTAGCCCTGTCCGGAGCGAACATATCGGAGCTTATTTCAGTAACAGACTCGGAAGGCAGAGAGTATTTAGAAGTTCCGTTCCTGTCTCAGAATGTTATCTACTCACAGGTTCCCAACTATGATCCTGATTCATCAAACCGAGCAAAAGCACCATATAAACTTGTAGCTACCCCCGCCCCCCGAAGGTTCACTTTAGATTTTGTAGAGGGCAATGCTTATCTTCAATTTGGGTACGGGTCTAATAGTAATTTAACTTCAGATGTTGTAGCCGACCCGGCTGAAGTCACTCTGGATACTTTTGGGCGCAGCCATATAACAGATGATTCCTTTGATCCATCCAAATTGATACAAACAGACAAATTTGGAATACAGCCCGCATCGGGCACAAACCTGACAATTGTATACAGATCGAACACAGCAGATAATGTCAATGTTTCTGTCGGCTCTATCGATACTGTCATCGATGCGAGTGTTGTTTTCAAAGACCGAAACTTGGTTACAGAACTTGATGATATTCTATCTTCAATAGAGTGTCACAATGATGATCCAATTTTGGGGGATGTTACAAGCGTAAGTGCAGAAGAGATGAGAATTAGAGCATATGATCATTTTGCCGCTCAAAACAGGGCAGTAACAAAACAAGATTATGCTGCCCTGTGTTATAGGATGCCGGCAGAATTCGGCTCGATAAAAAGAATGAATATATTGAGGGATGAAGATTCTTTCAAGAGAAATTTAAACTTATATGTTTTGTCCGAAGATGTCAATGGAAACTTTGTAAAATCTTCGTCTACCATTAAAAATAACTTAAGAAATTGGATTGCAAGGTATAAAATGATGAATGATACTGTTGATATATTTGACGGCGAATTCGTAAACCTGCAAATATCCTATGAAGTATCATCGGGTTTTGATATCAATAAGTACGATTTATTAACCCGTTGTAACGCAGTTATAAAAGACAAGCTTAGGATAAAGTATAATTTGGGCGAATCTTTTTATATATCAGACCTTTATATTGCTCTCAATGCTGTTCCTGGGGTTATAGATACAACAAACGTGGAAGTAAGCACAAAAACGGGAGCAGGGTACAGTCAATTTCCATTCAGTGTTGGCGAACACCTATCCAATGACGGCAGAGTTCTCCACGCTCCGGACAAGATTGCCTTTGAAATCAAAGATTTTGATGCCGATATAACAGGAGTAATTAAATAATGGGTATTAGGAGATATGTGGCAGATGCTGATACCACAATAACTAACGCATTTGAAGCAAACTTATCAACAAGAGGCACGGGCTCAAATATGGGAGCTTCGGACGTATTGGAAGTATTCACAATTCACGGACAAACGTCCGCCAGTGTTAGTGCTGCTAATGCAGAACAATCCCGTGTACTCATTAAATTCCCAGTTTCAGGTTCAGACACATCCATCGAAACCCTTCACCGGGATAGGGCGAATGGAACAATCCCCACAGCAGGAAATGTTAGTTTTTATCTTAGGGTATTTAACGCCCCACACGCAGATACACTGCCAGAGGATTTTGGCGTAGATATAAAGAAGATGACATCGGCTTGGGAAGAAGGTCGTGGGCTTGATATGGAAGAATATCAAGATATAGGATATGCCAATTGGACTAACCGGAACAGCACAACAGCTTGGTCAGCCGGAGGAGCAGAGGGAAATTATTCAAACATAACTTCAGCAACCTTTACAAAGGGAACAGAAGATTTGGAAATAGATATTACATCTACAGTTGAGGCTTGGCTCACTACTCCCGCAGATAATCACGGGCTTATGTTGAGGAATACAAATGCTGCGATATCTGGAACCCTTGGAACATTCTATACAAAAAGATTTTTTGGTAGAGGTACAGAATTTCATTTCAAAAAGCCTGTAATAGAAGCCAGGTGGGATTCTGGCAGAAAAGACCAGAGATCAAATTTTATACTTAGCAGTAGCCTTGTGTCAGCAGCCAACAATGTCAACACCTTGTGGTTATATAATAAACTCCGTGGCGTTCTCACAGATGTACCCGCACTCACAAGCAACAATATGACTGTAACCATTTATTCCGCTTCTCTGGACGGCGCACCGGTAGGAGACGCCGTTACAATTATTAAATCAGATGCCTCAGAAGTTCTTTCTATGACTGCCGGACGAGCGGTGGAAAATGGAGTTAATATAACCGGGGCTTATACTGCGTCTTTCACTACAGCTAACACAGCATCTGTATTTTATGATGTTTGGTCAACCGGCAGTGGAGACAGCAAGAGGACATTCCATACAGGATCTTTTGAGCCGATAAGCCAAGAGGCTGAAGTATCCGATATTTCGACGACATATGTAACAGAAATAACAAATCTCAAAGCCTCTTATTCTACGAAAGAAGAACCAAGAGTGAGAGTGTTTATTAGACCAAAAAATTGGAGTCCAAATATATACACTGTCACAAAGGCTGGTATAACACCGGAAATAATTGATTCTTCTTATTATGAGATCTATAGATTGACCGATGACACTATCGCTATTCCCTACGGAACTGGCAGTGATGATCATACAAAGATGGCTTACGATAAGGACGGGAATTATTTTGATCTAGATATGACACTATTAGAATCTGGATACGCATATGGAATCCGATTTATATATTATCTACAGGGACAATACAGAGAACAACCAGAGGTATTCAAATTTAGGGTTCAAGACTAAATGAGTATTAAAAAGTTATTTGATAGCCGACAAACAAGAAAAACCGGCAAGATCCTGGCTCCAGGCAAAGATAGTAACTTTGCTGGACAAGTGGAATCATCTGATCAGGTAAAAGCCGCTCTTGCGGACAAGTATGAATTTATCCCAGGGATTGATTACTCAGATCCTGAAAACTTTGTGAAGTTCGGCTCGGCTTATAAATACTATGTTGATGCTTTGGGGTATATTGCTGACTATTATCCTTACGACGGCACATCTAAAGAAAAGATAGAGTTCAAGACAGGGCTCAATCCTCTGGAGAAATACCTCCTAGACCAAGAATATCCGACATCTACTGGATATGCAAATATGGGTTCACCTTATGGAGCCCGTGGATCTCAGAGTTCAACAACGGGTTATTATGCAGCTTCAGCCGAATTTATACACATAAAGGGCGGACCTAATGCCAGTTCTAAACTGAAAGCTGATGGTACTCCTGACTTCAAAGATGAGACTGCAAATGTATTCTATACCGGGTCTGCCTATGGTCGCCGGTCAAATAATCTAGAGTTTGGTGGAGCAAGCGGCAGTACAGTAGAATTTTTCTTTAAGAAGTCAACATTTAGTACAGCTACATCAACAAGAGAAGTGGTTTATGATGCCTGGAATGGCATAGCTAGCGGAACAAATGGTCATGGTCGCTTCACTATAGAAGTAAAATCTGGCTCTTTAGGCGGCGATCCTGATGTCGTTAATTCTTTCTTTATAACATATCAGCACAATCTTAGTGGCACAATGAAGGGTGTTTTTCGGGCAGCAGTTCCAGTAACTTCAAGTGGCGCTTCTTTGGCAGATGGTAACTGGCACCATTACGCTTTTGTCCTGGGCACATCTGGAAGCACAACATCGATTGACGTTTATAAGGATGGAACTTGTTATGGCAGCCAGATTACAACCGGGTCAAATATTGTCCACGAGGTTACTGGCGCAATAGAGGCAAGGGTTGGCGCTCTAATCACCGCCCCTTCTGGCACCAGCGTCCCAGCCGGCTATGGTAAATTATCTGCTTCATTGGACGAATTCCGTGTATGGAAGGATAAAAGAAATTCAGAAGAAATTGGTAGAAATTGGTTCACCAATATCTATGGTGGAAGTAACACTACCACTGATAAACTTGGACAATCACTTGGAGATACTAATCTAGGATTATATTATAAATTCAATGAGGGAATAACAGGTGTTGATTCAACGGATTCCGTTGTTTTAGATTATTCCGGAAGAATTTCAAATGGTGACTGGACGGGGTTTACTTCTGGTAGCAGCAGAAATACTGGATCGGCTCTGGTATCATCTTCTGCTTCTTCTTTTGAGACAGAAGACCCAGTTGTTCGAAAAAACCACCCAGATTATACATCTAAAAAATCCTCCCTAACAGAAAAAGGTAGATCACACGACTATCAGAACAATGCAAGCTTGTTTTACTCTATGCCGGATTGGATCATTAACGAAGATTCTGAAACGAACAACGAGCTTTATAAACTAACTCAAATTATGGGTAGCTATCTTGATACCTTGTATTCCCAAACGAGTCACCTGTTAAAGGTTGGAGATATATCATATACTAGCGGTAGTGATAAGCCTTTCCCCTATAATGAGAGATTATTGCAGTCGATGGGCTTTGAAACACCAGAGTTGTTTAGCAACGCTAGCCTTTTATCTCACTTTTTACAAAAAGATGACAAGAGGCAAATGGAGCTAAAGCTTCATAACATAAAAAATGAAATATACAAGAACATTTATAACAACTTGGCATATCTTTACAAATCGAAAGGTACAGCCAAATCGTTTAGAAATTTAGTTCGCTGCTACGGCGTCGGGGAAGAATTATTTAAGATAAACACCTACGTCAACAACGAAACATATAAATTAGATCAAGATGAGAACAACTCTGTTGGGTGGTATCTCCCAGGCACTAGTGTCAAAAAGTATGTTGATATGACTGGTTTGGCAAATGAGGCAGATATTTCAGGCTCCATTTTCCAATATCCGGATTCATCTAACGGTGATTCCTATGGCTTTATTTCTGGCAATGTAAATTTGGATAGCTATGCTTTTACTTTAGAGGCAGAGGTATTTTTCCCAAGAAAACCCGAACCCGGCGACCAAAACTATCCATCTTTCCCAAATGTTAGTTCCTCTTTGTTTGGGTTCCACACACCCTCTGTCACAGACCCAACATCTGCCGTAACTACTTGGCACGCTAGCAATTATGGGCTACAAGTTTATGCCGTCCACACAACGGGAACATTTTCGGAAGTACCCAACCCCATAGAAGCATCTAGGGATGCTTATTTTGTGGTCAAGAACTCGGCTGGAACTACATTACTAACAAGTAGTGTTTTCACAAACGTATATGATAATAAGGCTTGGAAATTCGCTCTATCCCTCCGTCCAACAAAATATCCGCTCGCAGAGGACACAACTGGGACAACTCTGGCTGGTGCAGAAAAATATACTCTTGAATTATATGCTGTTAATTCAATTGTTGGCGAAAAACAAGAATCACTATCTGGGTCTGCTGAGGCAATTGCAGCCGGAAACCCTGGTCTTACTGCTTCATTGTCATATACTGATGGTTCAAATATTCTTACATCCGCAAAGAGAATCTACGTCGGAGCCCAAAGAACCAATTTCACAGGCTCTCTTATAGCAGCTTATGGCGCAACAGATATTAGAGCATCTGGCATAAGATATTGGAATACTTATTTGCCATCTGGGACAGTTGATTTACACGCTTACGATTTAGACAGCTATGGGCTAAAACACCCATATAGAAATTCCTACCTCTTTGAGTCAAATGACCCAGGCGTGTTTATCCCTGAAATTCAAACCCTTGCTTTGAACTGGGATTTTATCACTGTGTCGGGAAGTAATGCAAGCGGCGAGTTTACTGTTTCAGACTTTTCCTCTGGTTCGGATGGCACAACCTATGAAGGAAATTACCAGGGTGCAACATTTAGTAAACAAAACCTGAAACACCACACAGGAAAAGGGATAGGGTTTCAAAGTGGCAGTACCCCGGCGAAAAAAGAATATGTTTATTCTGGGAAACAGAGATTGCCGGAACAAATATATCCGGAAGATATGGTGGAGGTCAAGAATTCAGACGAAGAGACTTTCACCAGAGACAGCAGACCTTATAGGTTCTTTTTCGCTGTAGAAAAAAGCATGTATGACGCCATTTCAAGAGAGATGCTTGAAATGTTTGCTTCGATTGAGGACTTCAATAACCTTATAGGTGAGCCAATCAATAAATATAGGCTTAGATACAAAGATATGGAAAAACTTCGGGAGATATTCTTCCGAAGAATAGGAAATACACCAGACTTAGACAAGTATCTTGATTATTATAAGTGGCTAGACTCCTCAATGGGGGTTATGATTGAACAGCTATTCCCAGCTTCTGCTCAAGTGGCTGAGAATGTTCGTGTTATGGTGGAAAATCACGTTCTTGAGCGTAATAAAATTCGCCACCAATATCCTGTTTTAGAACCCCGCCCCGCTGATCCTGAAGCCGGACTCAGGGGATCGGGTTGTGACAATTTATATGGGTGGAAGTTTAATCATGCCCCAATCACTGCAAATCAAAACACAAATTGTGGATGGTGGCACAACAGGGCAGAGAGAACACACTCAACTTTGGCTGTTGGTGTTCCTGCTGCTGTCCAAACAGCCAGAAACACTCTTCTTGGCAACACTCACCTTTTGCCCAGCCCTTACCGGAACACAGGAGAGCGTACACCTTTCGGATCAACGAAATTTGTATGTCTTGAGGCGGCATATATCGGTGATTATATAGGTGGCGTCAATCAAGAAATTAACAAGATAAGAAACGTCAGTCCATTTATATTTGATAATTTTGAATTAGTAGATAAATGTGATGCGCCAGACCTTTTAGCAATGACATCAGTAGCACAGTCAAGGATAGAAGATGGACAGCAAAAAACTATTGCTTTAGAAATTAAAGCTACAATCTATGCGGAAAACGTCGGCGATGATATTGAGGTAACATTTTCCCAGGCAGGGTCCACAAACTTCAACTGGAATGCTACTGGGGGGACTGCCGGCGTAGGATTGTTAACAATAAGTGCAGATTTCGCTAGCGGTATAAAACCATCTTCTCTTGCGGCAGCTTTTTCTGGTGACGCAGTGCAACTTCTTACATTATCTGATGCGGGAGACGATACACATTTTGATGATGTTCCATTGGTAGGAAAGACTTTTACGCTTTCCGCTATAAGAAGAAAAAGAAAAGTAAATTTTAGAACAACTAAGGACGGCAAAACCTACCCTGGCGACCTAATGTCTCCATTTAGTCTGTATAGTTCTAGTGTTAACACGGGTTATCGAGCAACTTTGGTTGCTGGCGGACTAGCTTACCAAGATTTAAGCAACATACACGAAGATTCCTACCATTCGACTCAATATGAAGTCCCGATGCAAGGTCCGTTCGCCAAACAGCACGTTGGTGGGCTAATTTACAGAAATAACAAAGCTCTTTTAGAACAAAACCCTAAACTTCGTGGCGAAGGGTTCACACTTGCTGTTGCCGGAGCGGTGGGAACGGTGGGAGACATAACTCTTCAGTCAACAGTTCCGAAGGGACAGTATTATCGAGGACTTGTAGCCAAGAGCCCACTAAATATTGCTAATATTTTGACGACAACTGCCTCTGCTGGTGAACAATCGTCTTCTTCCTATGCTGAAACAGGCCCGCCTGGTAGTTTTACTACAACTGTGCGAGTTTTGGGTAATTATACAAAAAATTATGAAGTGGTACACACCCAGGATAGAAGTATAAACAATCTGAACCTAAGAGATAATACTTCTGATTATGATGTTACAGGTATAGCTTCCCCGTATCTTGGTGGGTTGGTTGATTATGAGGTGCCTCACCAAAAATCAACATACATCCCAAATAAGACTGTCTTTGTAGAGAGGTTTGCTGCCCCAGGTGGCATAGATACCAATACTCCTGCCTTTATGGATGTAACGTCACAACAATTTTCAGCCAATAATGCACTTCCGTTTAGAAATTTAGGCGTCAGAAACCCACTAAAGGAATTACTCAAAACACAACAGACCTGGGGTGGCTTTACAAAGGGGGTTTATCCAGATGTTATTACCGCCGGGCACGCCACACTAGAAGAACTCAATACTGGGAGCTATACAGTCCCGGTCGCCTCCTTTCATAAAACACAGCGGAATATGCTTACTCGCATAAAAATGGCGGTTACTCCTTTTGTTAAAACTGCCAGCATAGCAGACAATGAATTTGTGACTCACCCCATTCCCCAAGCAGACAGATATCACTGGTTTCAGTCTATCAACAAAAACGATTTGAACTATAAACCATATGATACACAGTCTCCTGCTAGAACTACCTATGCGATTTTTGTTGATCATGAATCAAAATATCCTGAAACATTTGGTCGCCATGGTGTTTATCTCCCAGCAACAAGTTCTCTGAGTGTGGGCGAGCACGCAAAATTAGATTCAAAAGATTATAGAGAGTCTGATGACACCGCTGGGATGTTGATGGTTACAAATACCAAGGGCGAAAAAGTTTTCCGTTGGTCTGGCGATAGCGTATTCCCAATCTGGAAAGTACTAAGAACGGGGGAAACAGAACTTGGCAGGGTTCCGAGGGAGAGTAATACATATACAAGATATGAAGTCACGGCGGGAGAGCCAGCCCTGGGTAATTTTACGTCATCTGCCAGGTCGGTCAATGATTATTCTGCCTCTTATAGAGCAGCCCCAGTTACCTCTAAGCACAGACCCATGCTCCACTTTACTAATGCGTATGTCGGTTCCGCAGCAGAAGATATTTCGGGATCATTTACAAATGTATCCTTTAAATACACATATGGAAATGAATTCCAGGGTTTTGCCCACAGCGGGATGAACGAATATCTTGATTTCACTCCGTCTTTTGGACGTCGCCCATATGACGTCTTTAGAAAAATATCTCTAGAACATATTTCGGGGAACCGCCACGCTTTCCGCATCGCCGGGATCAAAGAGATAAGAGAGTTCGTATATGAAGAAATAATATATCCAAAAGATATCTACACCTATTTGTCGGGCACAAGAGAAAGGCTATCATTCCAGAATAACTTCTGGAGGGATGACGACACAGATACTGCTTCGGCTTCGACCATTGCCGCAATGTCAACCATGAGCGACGTTTTAACAAATTCTTCATCATATAATCCAGAATCCCCCAGGATTATTCTTGAACATGCCAACTCGCAAGGATATGTTTATCTAAGAAAAGAACAGGAGCCCCATACTCCAACTACAATTCCAGGTGGTAATGGATCTGGATCAATTTGGCCAATGGATTCATTTATTTACGCCAGATATATGGCATCCCTTGATGGTGATAGCACGATGGCATATGCTTCGGTTTTGCCGGCTGGAGAATTAATGTCTACCCTATATGGCGGGATGCAGTGGAATGGTTCAGCTTCAGCTACTCCAGCCCTCACTAGCTCTGGGGACATAAGGTCGGCGCAATATGTTTATAATATTCCTACTGTAACGTCTGCGAACAAACTTGAAGCTCGCTCTCCGGGCGGTGCCACAACCCGCCCTGCCTGGACAGCCGGACAAAACAGGAAGACTGTTGCAGGAACAAGTAGAGGCGATAGTCTAACCTCCCGGTATCCGTTTTACAATACATATGATGAATTTGCGAGCGATATAAGGGCAGCAGGGCAAGATTATACGATAATCCCAGAATACAGGGCTAGTGAACATGTTGTCTCTAGAATTTCTGCTGATGAGGGTCTTGATAGTTTCAATCTTGCACTGTTCGGCATCACCGGCTCAAGTCATTTGAGCAGTTCTACCCAAACAGGGTCTTACGAAAGACCAACTCAGAGCGCCGGACCAAATACAGCTTGGATCACTGATCCTTCTTTTATTGAGCGGTTTGGCTCAACAGAACTTTTTACCTATCTTGATGATGTTATGAGAAGAGACTCAAGTGCAAATGGATCACCAGCCAATTTGAGACTAACGGCAAAAACAGTTCAAAAATTGCTTCCATATGATGGGTTTTACCCAATGCACAGAGCTACACAGATAGCCACATTATTTTCACAGTCAATGAGCCCGGCAACAACCTTTACTGGAGCATTTACCGGCAAGCGACAGTGGCAAAATGTTTTGAAACCATTTTTTGCACCGGGCATATTATTCAATTCGATAAAATCAGGAATTGCAGTCGATCACCCTGTTCGGGGTAAACACCCCGGTTGGACAGCAGGAACAAATAGCTGGGATGATCAATATAACTCAACGGGTGCTGATACTTTGGCCGGCTGCCTAAGTGGAGCGATAGCTTCCGCTTCTCCTTCTTTACCACTATATATTCTCAGGAGCCAAGAAACCCCTAATGACTCTTCGAACATGTACTGGTATAGACGCCAACGCTTTGAGTCGATTTTAGACCCAATTGGGCATATATACGCTCCTTCCTATACATATCTCAATGATGATATCAATCCAGATTTGCGTATGGACGCCACAGGATCGATAAATAGGGATGGAGCCTTAGAAAAGAAATATGTAGAATATAAGAGTGGTATCGGTAACTTTATGGGTGCCGTTCCGGAGTTCTTCTTAGAGGGACAACAAATGTCCAAACTCGTCAGCAACGTCCCTGACCCAAATCACATTACGGTGGAAGATGGTAAAACATATGTAATGGAAGTTGTTCTTCGGAAAACCGCAAATTTCAATATGTATAGCAATCCTTATGCTTTCGGTGTTCCAACTTCAACAGGATCAGTTGATTGGGATTCCCCAGCCCTGGCTGGGCGAGTACCTGCGGGTGCAGATTGGCCGTTACATCGTGGTGAATTTGCTCCCTTTACCCCTCCTTATTTTTACGGCGATTCTGTCGCACAAATAATATATAAGCCCGATAGCACAACTTTTGAATCTGGACATTTGCCGGCACCAGGAGTGGTAAGCCTAAAAGAAATTGTGTCACACATAAAAGGACCAGACTTTTCGGATTCTAAAATAAATTATTATAATTCTAATGATCACTTGTATGACCAATTTATAGATCCAGATACAGCCCCCACCCGTCGTCCAGATTATGAATGGAACCGAGCCTGGCTGAATAAGATGAATATTTCTGCTAGCGTGGTATTAACAAACGAATATGATGCTATTATAGATGAATCATTCAATCTGAACCAGTGGGTTATTATGCCCAAGTGGGAATCCCCAATCTTAGATTTCCCCAGAGAGGACACAACTACGACTAGCGACTTATATAACTTCTCTTCTTCAGTCGGGAACGGAACATACAATTCAGGCTCAGGCACCGTGGATAAAACCTATGGGATGTGGCACCAATATGGGATTGAACCACAAATTGGAGAGGGCGTTAAATTAATGGTCCGAGGGCTTCCCTCTGATTCAGTATTAAGGACAAGAACAAACCTTGTCTCCTCTGCTGCCGCCGCCACAGCCGAAGCCTCACTAATAGCGTTTGCGGATAATGGAAAATCTACATACGCTGTTGGTGATTGGGCATATGATCCAAGTTTGGACAACTATATATTATTTACAGTGAAGCGGTCAGCCTCGGTAACATATGCAATTGTCTTGAACAACGGCTCCAGTCCTTCGAGCTTATCCATAACGGGCGTGACAAATATAGATGTAGATATTTCCTCAGCCTCGAATGGTGCAGATGTTATAACTTCAATAGTGTCTGCTTTAGGAAGTATTGCTAATACAACTATCGAAACGACAGCACCACCCGGATCTCCATCAATTGATGGAGGCACCATAACAATCACTAACACTAATGATGGTCCCGTCACTGATGTTTCGGTTGGCGCAGTGTATACTGTAAACTCAACTCAAGCGGTAACAGTTTCAACTCCAATCCAAGGAACTGATGCCGGAACGGCATTAACTGCAACAGATCAGACATTGTTTAGTAGTGTTTCTGACGATAGCCTGGGGGATTTAGCTGCCCTGCTTGGGTTTACTTCCTCTCAAACAGAAAGAGAAGAACCAACATATAATACTGCCGACGAAAAAGTCCAGGAAACAATTAGGATCGAAACAGGTGGAAAGTCAGTTCGATTAGGAAAGCTAGCTAGCAAAAAAACGGTATATGAAGCAATCGCCGCCATTCCATATTATCTTAGCGGAGATGAACCAAATCAGAAACCTAACTTTATCAGAATACCTCCTGTCTCTGGTAATCACACATTTGGTCCCGAAGTATTAAAGCTTATAAGCAAAATGGAAAGATATAATTTGCCACCGGCTTTACAGTATAATTTAGATCGACTTAAAACACACGGCACCGAATCTTTGAATAGGGAAGATGGACCAGTAGCTTGTTATCTGTTTGAGTTCAAAATAGACCTCTCTAAGCAGGACTTAGCAGATATTTGGCAAGGAGTAATGCCGGAACAAAGTGTCCGTATGCTGGGCAAAAAAGGAGAAAGAACAGTCTATGGGATAGACCACACTTTGGTATACGATCACCCCTACGACCAAGACAGTGCTCAGTTTGGGGAAAGGCTTGATAGTAGGTTAAAAGATTTGATGGATGTTCAAGAGGGTTTTGAAGAGACCGCTAATTCTTTCAGACCAGAAATACAGTGGTTAGTTTTCAAGGTAAAACAAAAAGGAATAGGCTCTTATCAAGAAATGATTACAAGAGAATTGACACCATATATGTCAGGAGAAGATTCTACATCAAGCATAGCATCAGCAACATCGCAGTCTGAAAATATTGCAGAGAGGGGCTATAACTGGCCTTATGATTACTTCTCTTTTGTTGAAATGGCGAAAATAGAAGGACAGGTACGTTTTAGACCTCACGCCGGCCATTTAAAGGGCTTCACGGCTGAGTATCATTCTCCAGGTATTGCTGGCGGGATTGGATCTGTCACTACAGCGGAATTTGCCCCCGACGATAACGCCGATACAGAACAGGAAACGGGGGAAATTCCTCCACAACAACAAGCAGAAGAACGATATAACGGCATCGCTAGGAGTCGTTATATTGGACAAACTAATACCGTGAGTGGTCATAGTCACAAATACATACTAGACAGGAACAAGGATGGTCGAGCCTTGCCCGCCGATGGTACAGATGGACATATACATCAGGTTCTTGACGGTCGTGTGCAACTCTTCGGGTGGACAAGTGATATGGAAGAGGGGGCGGAACCCGTTTACCTAGCTCATCGCCACCACATTCGGTTTTGATAAGATTGACCGAAATAATATTGCGGACAAAGGATACTTAGTATATGGCTAACTTTTTCAATAAAAAACAGGATGTCTTGGAAATACAGCTAACCAGGCACGGAAAGGTAATGTATTCTAAGGGAGATTTTAATCCGGAATATTATTCTTTTTATGATACAGATATCATATATGATGGGAAATATGCTGGGATCACAGAGATACAGAACGATATCATAACTCGTATTAAAAATGCAACGAGCACAAAGGCAGGTTATAAATTCCAGACAATCGATACCAAGCAACGCCAAGCTGACCATATATATAAACGCCCACTTGGGAACAGTCAATTGACTAAAAATAAGGCTCCTGCTTGGAGAGTTAGTCCTATCGACAATTCTCAGCCAATTACAGGCTCGGTCGATAATTCTACGCCCAATATCAAGTATAAGGGTGCTGGATCTGAATATACTGGTAACACAATGAGTTCAAACATTTGGCACGACCAAAAGATTCCAGAAATGAATTTCGATGTGGAATTTACATATGAGTACGACGGCGACTCACTTGAGGGTTCTCAAATTGTAAGTATTAACGAAGAGGAAAGAGTTCTTTTGTTGGTTGAAGAAAAAAATGTTCTTGATAAAAGACTAGCAAATTTTGAGATAGAAGTTTTTATGGAAATTGACGCAAATGCAACTAATTTTTCTGATCACTGGAAGCAATTACAATTTATCAATCGCTCACTTGTTTCTGAGGAGAATATAATTTCCCTATTGAATGAGGCAGATAGTGAAATATTAGAGAATATCCCTCCCTTGACAGAAGATATAGTGGAATATTGGATAGACCTTCGGGTCGATGATGAGATTATAGAGAGATCAACTCAGGATACATCAATTCAGGAGATATATCGTCGAAATATAAGTCCCACAGGGGAGGTATGTGACTGATGGACATTAGTTATGAAGAATCTTACCTAGAAGACGCAGTAGAAAATTGTACAACATTTGATGACCTGACTCCGGATGCTAAATTTAAGCGTGTTGTTTTAGATTTAAATCAAGAAGGGAGTGCAAACAGCAGAGTCTTTCTTTGTTTTAGCGAAGTAATATCCAAACCGGACGCTAAGGTTTGGTTTGATCTTATCGATGATCGTGGATATGCAGGATTGAGAATTAGAATAATTCAAAGCACAAATAGACAACTAACCTCAACTTTATATAATTTGTCTCAATATATCAATGAAGATAAAACAACAGTCCCAGATATACAATTACCGCTTGGATATTGGTCGCTGCTTGCACCAAAATTGGATCTTCGCCTGGCACCGGGCGTCAAAGTATTTGATAAATCAATCAAAGAAATGATCGCAGAAGAAGATCCAGGGGAAAGAACTTATATAACACAAGAAGAAGAAAATGCCTCAATCATAAAATCATTTGATTTCAGCGCACTTATGGGAACAGAGACTAGTTCTCAGTTTGTTTTAGCTAGAGATGACGAGCCTGAGCATCTTTCATATTTCGCTTTTGCATATTTGGATATGGAAGAAGTCGCCGCCGAATATGGGATTGACATAAACCAAGATCTCGATGTTTATAAATTTCCATATGGGCAAATAAGTTTCATAAATGTCCTTGGGGATTATAGTTTAAATCCGGAAGTAAAATCCGGACCCGGAAGATCGCTTTTGTGCGATTTCCGAAATCTAAGAAGATTCAGAGACGAAGCATCTGTTGATGGAATTTTTAAGGATACCTATAGCGAAATAAGGAATTCGGTCTCCGGATTGATTGGATTGTCAAAAGAAGAAACGAATAGACTCTTGGGAGAACGAGGGCACTTTACGGAATTATTTCACACAAAAGACCAGCAAGATAATATACGATTTTTGTTTGGTATGGACATGGGAACGTTTGCTAGTAAGAATTGTGTCTACCCTTTGCTTCTTGGAAGTAACAAATTGGTTGAAATAGCCACAGGAAACTCGGAGTCATCAGTATTTGAGTTAAAAGACATGAGGATGAGAAAAATAAGGCTAAAAGATTCTTCCTTGCTCAACACAGGGCTTGGGGGAGATACTAGTTTAGAGATTTTCTCTGAAGATTCTGATTATAGTTATGTCGGTGCCTGGGGAGACTTTGCAAATCCAATTCGTAAAGAGGGAAAACTAAGGGCGATAGAGGCGCAGATTCAGAGGGATACGGACACAAACAAAGTTAGCTTTTTTTGTGGCAAAGATAATTTAGAGAAAAATCCGACAGAACCAGGGAAATACCTTTATCGGATAGAAACCACCTTTCTAGATCACTCCCCAGAGATAATCAAGAAGTTAGTATCTAAACTGGACAGACAAGTTGAGATCATCAGACAGGCGCATATGCAGATTGCTGGACGCCATGTTTTTAATGATGACTTTGTAAGAGGGGAAGACAAGCCTGGAGCAATAGCCACCAGAACAACCGGCGGGTATTTTCTCAAGGAAGAGGGAAGTACATTAGTTAGTCAACAGGAAGCCTTTGGCAATCTGAGGGCTGTAATCGAAGCTCCGGCTACGACTATAGCGGAGATTGCGGAAGAAATAGCAATTTTTGCTGGGATTACTAGACAGGACACCAGGATCACTCTTAGGTCATTTATTCTGAGTTTGCTAGATACCCTAAGTCCAGATGCCTCAGGCGAGGTTATGTCTTCTCTAACAGAAATGGCAGACTTGGGTTCATATTTATCAAGACAATTGAGAAATTCAATCAAACGTGCTTTGGTAGAATTTACAAGCGACGATTACCAGGGTGATTTGGGTTCGGGCACATCCGCTAACGTTGTAGGTGGAAAACGATTCATCAAAGACACTCACGACTTTCGAAGTGTCGTAAAAAACCACAAAACACACCAAACAGGAATTGATTTACTTTCTTGGTGGGACACACGAGGCGAAGGGTATGGCATAAAGACGTATAGTTATGATTTTTATACCCAACGATTAGAGGGCGAAATATCCAAATTCTATCGGAACGCAAGCAGAAACCAAGCTCATACATTCTCCAATTTGTGGTCATACTTGACACCCGCTAAAATTAACATAGCAGGAAGAAAGCCTCTGAGCCCCTATGTCTTTGCTACCAACCCTAATCACGACACATATTCATATGAAAAATATGCAGATTTACAAGCAGACCTCTATGATTATAAATTCAATTTGTCTTCTATTCCAAAATATGAAGTCCATCAGCCCTCCTACTCAGGGCACGACCCAAATGAAGATAGAAACCCCCCAGAACACTATACAAATAAAACGATCACACAACTTCTAAATCACCATTGTGAAATAGAAGTAGATGCAGTTGAAAAAACTTATATTATAGGAGAACAAGAAAATCTTCCAAAGTATGACCCTTCTTCTAGATCAGACGGGGGTCACGCTGGTGGTTTGGACCAAATTATGGGGGCAGCGGCTAATACAGCAGATGAATCCCTACAGAGCGCAGCCGAAGCATCGTTCGGAGACAATTCCAGTTCTGGATATTTTGATAATTATAAAGATACCCAGACAGGAATGTATGGAACAGTCGTACAAAAAGAGGTTGTCCCGATGGTAACAAGAATATTTTATACCCTAATGGGGGAAATGATATTGACGCCTCATACTGGTGAATATGCTAGTGCAAAGTTCAATTCATTTGCTATGGTCGAAGACGAAGTTCTCCCTTACGAAGAAGAAGTCTCTCTTCCGATGCAATTGCGTGCATTGACGGGGATGGACAAATATCGTCCAAATATAAACGGTGGGGAAAATCCCACCTACAAACAGCCAAGAATAAAATCAGAACCTTATACCGAAATATTACCCGAAAGATCCATTTCTGCAATTGTGAAACAACAGGGAAATACAGTAGACTTTGCAGAAGTTTATGATATTATGAAAGATCATTCTAAATTTGCACCATTCTGGTACAATTTTAAGCATATTTACGAGGTGCAATTTTTATCCGGTTATAACGGAAATATTAAAGAGCCAATATGGACTACACTAACATCTCAGGGAATAGGGTACAATTCCGAATCCAAGCCAATCCTGTGTAGGGTTCAGAGGTATACCAATCAGAGGTATGGTGCTGAATCCCTATCCAGTACAGCCCTACCCATATATAATGAGTATTTCTTTTTAGAAAGTCAGGGATCAAAAGCCAAATATTCCGGAACAGGTGGCACCGCCGGGGTGGAAATAGAAAAAGGAACATCAAGATCTAGTGGACGCCCCAGCCACACCCATGAGTATCTTTTTGGAGCAGAAGTAACCGAAAATACTACGATAATCCCTACGCACCGATATTACGAGGCAACTCATAACCACTCAATCGGGAAGAGCGGGGGTCGAGATTTTGCCTATTGGGCACCGGTAGATCCAGTCAACAACCCACACCTCAAACATTATCATTATTTTCATGACGACGATGGATAATATAAAACAAGAGATATTTAATACAGCAGGACTTATAAAGTAAAATTTATCAGAGTTAAGGGATTTACGAAAAATGGCAGACAATAATTTATTTAAAAGAAGTCTCAAGGGGTTCTCGCTGGCTCCTGTAGATGAAGAAGGAAAAGTAAATCCAGAAGAAAACCAGTGGGATTCTTGGGCAAACAACAATATTGGAACAGAAAGATCAGAGATTCAAGAAGTCGAATTACCACGCAACTATAATAACATGTATCGCTTTGAACATAAATTAGTTGCCAAGGGAAATTTTCGAGGGTTTTTTCCTCCGACAATTGCGCTCCAAGGTATGCCTTTTTCAAGAGAAGAAATAGAAAGGATAATAAATGAGCTTGGAAACCCTTCAGAGGCAGACCAGCTTGCAGCAAAATTGTTTGTGAAGGACATGACCGAAGAACGCATCCCGTCAGGTGGATTCCCCGGAAAACACCCACTCACTGAAGATGTGACGTTCTGGGCTGCTGAACCTCCGTCCGGAATTGGTATGACAAGGATGCCTTGCCCAAGTTTGCACCAAAGAATAAATCCATATTCAATTGAAAGCAGATCAATGTGGGATTATATCTCCAATAGCGCAGGTTTTGACTCATCTCTTATAGTTGAAGGTTATATGCCAACAGAGCTTGGCTTCTATAAAGAGAATTTTCTTGCAAATAATGGCGACGATGTTTCACGAGAAGTGCGCAGAGCTGCCGACGGAATTAGAGGAGGAATTGTTCCTTATTTTCCAGGCGCTGACCGGGAATGGCACCCAGTTCATTTTATCATGATAAATGACGCATTGGGATTATCCTACGACGAATGGCACGACAAACTCAACCCCATTCATTTAGAACGCTTTGTTATCGGCGACTTAGAAGTATCCAGAAGAATGCTCGGTGTTATTACGGAACGAATAATGATTCAAGCGGAAGCAGATGCCGAAGCAATCGCCGCCAACCAAGCCGAGCACCGCCGCCTCGCCAGGCGAGGATTCTGGACAACTATTTGGCAGGAGTTCTGGGACCCAACGGTACATTTACAGAAGGTAGGCACACCAGGGCTGCAATCCGCTGTCGAACAAATTCTGGAAATAGGGAGTGTTTTAGAGGAGCACCCATTTCAAAATGCTCCCTTAAGATCGTTTTTATCATCTTTATTGGAGGACGACTGTACTCTAGAATTGGTAGTAAGTGATAGAAGAAGATCACTTGAAGGCGCACGTCATAGGCTATTTGTTGATGGAAAATATAAATTCACAAACTTTTCATTACAAGCACCACTAGTTGAAGATTCTTGTAAGGTTAAAGAGTTTGTAAACGAGTCAACTGCAATGTTTTCTACTGCAACTGCAAACGGAAATTATAATCTATATCTTGACCCTAGTATCAAATACCCAGCAAATTATCCAAACCCTCCAGAATTTTGGCCAACAGGTGCAGAATTTTGGAACTCAATTTTACAATATGAGCGCCTAGCTACACCAGATACTTATTATGGAGACCTCTCAAAGAAAAGTGTCGGAGCGTTCCCTCGCCACGTTGATTTAACAGTACCAACATATCAGGCTTCTAGAATTGTGGGTTTATTTGAAAGGTTAAACCCAGAAAATGTATTATATCCCACAATGTTTCAAACAATTAATGACACACGCCAAAGTGACCAACAAGCGTTTCACTTTTATTATAATTATTTGAACGAGAGGAACAGCAATAACATACACATTAATTCTAGGTCTATTTTTCATACTGTCTCAAATTATGACTTAGGGCAGATATTAGAAAGACACGGGCAGGGCGGCGGCGAGCAGCCGCCTGATTTGTTTGGGAGTCGTGGAGAATCGGAAGAAAACGAAGAACAACAAGAAAACAACGATTGCCCTCCTTTCGTTGAAAGAATCAGGATGGCTCTTGCTGAACAAGCGGTAGAAAATGTTGCCAATGACTTAAATAACACTCATACATCCCATCCTTATGGAATGTTTTTAGGGATGTATTCACAAGAAATTCAACACATAGAACCATTGTTTTATAAAATAACAAGGAATCTAGTTTCAAGACCCGGACAAGAAAACAGCGTCGGACACCTGATGGTAAGAAACCTTACGCCAATATTAGGAGCACAGCCAATTTTTCACTCAAATAAGAAAGGTTCGCAAGGTTTCCGTTTTGAAGATAGGTTTGTCGATTATTCAGACACATATCAGTACGACGTTGAGGCATTTGCTGCTGCTGCAAAAGTAACGTTCTCAACAAAAGAAATGCCCAATAACCTAGTTGCTGAACTTCTCAAGGTAAGACACGGCAGGGGTTATGAAGGTCTTTCAATCGCTGAATTTATTTATCGAGCAATTAGGGAAGAATTTTCATTTACCGAAGAAGATGTGGCAGAACAAAACAGAAATCTTAGGTTTGACTGGGTTTGTTCTAAAATGGGGTTTGATTTATTAAGGTTGCCGTATATTGACTCCCAATTGCGTGAAGAAGATTGGATTTCTGGGGTCGCATATCCTCCTGTCTTAATAGCTGATCTGCCTCCAATCCCACCAGGGGTTTCTATCTTTCCTTACCGTGGAATTGAGGATAAGATGTTGTTTATGTTCTCTCTTCAGACGGATCGTTTGACCGAAAGATACATTTATTTAAATGAAGAAGAGAAAGATGAATTTGAAAAAATTAGAGAACAACAGAAAAAATGTTATGACGAAGAGGATATGATAGATTTCCAAAGCGAAGGTGACGATGTTGATAAGTTCCAAATATTTAGAACAACAAATGTTCCCGAAGCAGTAGTCTCAGAAAATCAAAGCTTGATGTATCAACGGGCTTTTGGTGATGAACCGCATAAGGTGATTTCTAAAAATGTAGGCAGTTCTCTTATAGACGATATTGAACCAAATACAAAATATTTCTATATGTTCCGGACAACAGATGTAAACGGACATGTTTCAAACCCATCTCCGATTTACCGAGTAGAGATGGTATCTGAAGACGGGCTTATATTCCCCATAATTGAACTATACACACCAAAAAAACCAAAAAAAGGCACAAAATACAGAAAATTTGCTAAATATTTAGAGTTGAAGCCCTCGCTTCTTATGGCAGAACCAAACTGGTCAGCAAACGATGAAAACGAGATTGGCTGGAAAATAGGTTCGAGAGAAGAAGAGCTTTTTGGCAGAAGATTTCTTATTCGCTTAACATCTATTGATACAGGGCGTAAAATGGATGTACAAGTGAAGTTTAAGAAAAAAGAAGAACAAGTAGAAAGAAACGAAGAGGGCGATCTTGGGGAATAGGGTATGAAACAACAAACATTTCATATTGAAGCACTATTTAGTAAAGCCCCTCAGAGGAGAAAATAAAAATGGCGTTTTTAGATAACAGTGGAGATATCATCCTTGATGCTGTATTAACAGACACAGGAAGAAAACTTTTAGCTCGTGGTGACGGGTCATTCCGAGTAACCAAATTTGCTTTCGGAGATGATGAAATTAATTATGAACTTTATAATTCAGCCCACGCAAGCGGGTCTGCATATTATGATTTGAATGTTCTTCAGTCACCTATACTTGAGGCTTTTACAAATAACACCTCAAGTATGAAGTCCAAACTTCTAACTCTTTCGAACAATTCTTTGAGATACTTACCAGTAATCCAACTGAACACTAACCGGCAAGTAAAAGGTATTGGGCAAGGTAATGCTGGAATGGGTAATGATGTAGTCAATGCCGGCAACGCCACAGCCGGGTCAACTTATGTTGTGGTTGCCGACGAAAGCACTATGACTAGCTCTTTTCACGAAACCGCCAACGCCTCTATCCTTGATGGCGATTATAATTACGGTGTTTTGGCAGCCTATCAAGGGACGGGTGGAGAGGATGACCGCAAATATCAAATGGCTGGCAACCGCCCCTTTGTATTGGATCAGGGTATTGATAATAATGCCGAGGGCACGGTAGAGTTGCCAATCGGTAATTCTCTTTATGAGACACAATATATGATAGAGGTAGACAATCGGTTCTTTACTGTTATCTCCCCAGGGCACAATGACGCTGGTAACTCAGTATCTGCCCCAAGATCATTCGTTGATGATGACAATGTTGCAAGCTATTTCTTCGCTCTACAGGATGTTAGCGCAGACAGAGGAGGCTTCGAAGCCGATGGCACGGAGTTTTTCTATAGAATCGCTGTCACCAACGATGGACCCCAAAATACACCAATTTCGGGTCGCTGTGGTAGCAGATTTGCCTTCCGCCTTCGGGTTACGGAAGAAGTCGAAAGAAACACCGGAACAGACAACTATCTGTTTACAACGTTCGGCACAGCCGACGATTACAACAATGGCGACGCAACTGTGAACAACTACGTTATCAACACAAATGTTAGAATAACCGGAATGACGACGGGGTACAGGGTATCTATTCCGGTGCAAATAGTCAAAAAAGCATAATAAGGAAATAAAAAATGGCATCAACATTTAAAACTCTCAAACCAGAAGACAAGGTATTAGCAAGGAACGTGCTTCACGAGGCAATCCCAATCACAGGGTCAATCCTCTCTGGCACATACGGTACGTTTGTAACGGCGGAAACAAGTGTTAAGAACTATTCCCACGGGATGTTCCAATCTGTTTACGATTATCCTTATTTGAGTTCATCTGCAAACCACATCTTTGATATTACGGCAGGAGTTTCTGCTCTTAGCAGTTCCGCTGTAAATGCCAGATCCCCTCTCTCCGGTGCCGCCGCTACTACAAGCGGACAAATGGCAACAAAACATAATATTTATGCTCAAATGGCACAGGTTCTTTGTGGACACTATAGTGACGGTGCCATCAGACCTTTTGATGTTAGTGGTTCTTTGGCTGATGGTGTAGCAGCTACTAAAATGGAAGATGTTTTCTTTCTTAACTTCGCAAGACTTTTAACGAAAGACGAGATCAAAAAGGGAACATTTGAGCTAGAAATTGGAACAACGACGGGCACTTGGACTGGCGCTACAAACGCCTTTACAACCACCGCAAAAATAACAGATACCGGGGCAGCCAGCAGCTATAAGGTAAATTCACCAGCCGGCGAATTTGGGGTTCTGTCAATTGCTGACGCAACCGGATCTTCTGTAAGAGCAACTGCAAATTGCGGGCTAATATTTTATCAAGCCGGCGTAGTTGTTATTACGGGATCAGTTCTGCAAGGGTACGACGCAGCCGTCAACGCCGAGACATTTGCCTCTTTTGGTGCTAGTGATGAAGGTCTATTGACAAATACAGTTGATATGAATGGCACAGGTCCGGTAATCCCTATGGGACCGGGCTCTGACCCTCGTGGTGACACCAACTTGCAAGTTAGAGAAATGTTTTATCAAGCATCTATCAGTTCAAGTGCGGACGCTCTTCGCCACAGGATTAAAAACATTTCATTCAACAACACCACAGAACTAAACTCAACTGTTTATTTCTGCCGGGCTAATGCCCATGAGTTCAATTACAGTAGTAACCCAACATATCTAACGGGTAGTGAAATTCGAGTTCGATCTGGCAGCGCCGCCGATCTTGAGCCTGTTTCGTATGTAACAACTGTTGGACTATATGGACCTAACAATGAACTACTGGCAGTCGCAAAAACTAGCGAACCACTCAAAAAGTCACCTTCTAACGAGCTAACTCTTCGTGTACGACTAGATTACTAATGGGACACCTTCATAAGTTTGAACAAGAAGATACATTTATTAACGAAATACAGACGCACCCGCAATATTCGGTTGTTATGTATAACGGATCAATGTATCTCAATGACAGAGCCTTTGAGGGGCAGAATTTAACTAACGGAACAGTTAATCTTTACGAACTGAATGTAGACCGTGCCGGCGGTGTCGATAAAATATACCCCTGGGTATATAAAGATGCCTCCTTGACGGGACTACGAACAACAAACAGAGAAGAATTTCATTCAGCCTCTTACGGTGATATAATCACTGGTTCCTACCCTATGACATCCTCGGTGGTTCGAGAATATTTTCCAGCTTATGGAGCCGGAGTTCCCGCAGCCGACGCTACAACCGCCATAAAAGATGCTTATTCTGCCGCCCGACAGCGGCTGCTGGCACTAACTAACACACTAAATCACTATAAGCACCTAAGCTTGAGTTATTCTTACGAGAATTATCAAATAAGCACTGTTACTTTATTGAGTATTCCAAGTATAATTTTTGGTTCGGCGATCAAAAAAGGCTCAGTCGATTTGAAATTTTACTATACCGGCTCCCTTATTGCCAGGGCACAAGATATAAGAAAGAATGGCGAACTAGTTTCAACAATGATAAGTGGCACTACAAGCGGAAGTGTTATTGGGACAGTTTTATACAATGAGGGCTTTATTCTGATATCCACTAGTGGCTCAAAAGGCGACCTCAACTCTACGGCGGCTGCAACTGCTTTGAACTCTGAGGTTGATACCTATGCCGGTACAGTGGCACAAGATAACCCTCGTTGGCAATATTTCGGAGCATATAGTTCAGGCTCAACATATGCTAGTTCTTCTGTTTTTACGATTGACTTTAAGGGCACTCATAATGTGCCAACACTAACAATGTTTGCTAATGCCAAAGAGGGCGAATTAAACAATTCCCTAAATCCAACTTTTATTTCTAGCTCACATACCGGGTCAAGAAATTATGAAACAATAACTAATCCTGCTAGGCTTGAAGAGGATGTTAACTATTCTCTTACAAACACAATCCAGTCCCCATTTTGTTCTCATTCTGCTGATTTCGCAAAACAAACATATATTTCGCAAGTCGGAATATACGATGATGAACGAAACCTTTTAGGGGTAGCAAAAGTAGCCAGACCTGTAAGAAAAGTAGAAGACAACGCTTATACATTTAAACTAAAGCTGGATCTCTGATATAATATACATATGATTTTAGGGTTAGACATCTCAACCTCAATGGTTGGGGCAGCAATAATAGACGAAAAAACATCTTCTCTTGTGGAGTCTGCGGGGTGGGATATTTCGAAAATAGATTCTACCTTCGACAAGGCAGAATTCATTGGCGCAGAACTTTACGCATTTCGCTCCGCATATAATATCGAACACATTTTTATAGAAACAGCCCTGAAGAGATTCATGCCAGGACGCTCCCGTGCTGACACAATTGTAAAGTTGGCTAAATTTAATGGCATTACTTCTTGGCTTTGTTACGAGTGCTACGGCATAACACCAACATATATTAATGTCAACACAGCACGGTCACTTTATGGTCTTTCGTTCCCCAGAGGAACAAAGGGACCAAAAAGAAAGAAGATGGTGATTGAAGCAGTGATCGAAAAAGAAAAAACAGCCTTTAGGTATGAAATGGCTCGTGGTGGCAAGAACTACAAAAAAGGAACCGATGATCGAGCAGATGCTATTGTGATTGCAAGGGCTGGAGAATTTATTTTGCGGAACAAGGACAATAAAGGTTTTCTGACTGAAAAGATTATCTTAGTAGAATAGTACACTATTTATTCTAATGGGAGACCGTCAATGAAAATCAACAAAAACCTTTTATCTAAAATTATATTGGAAGAAATCGAGAGCCTTGAAGAAAAGGGCTCAAAGCAAAAAAACAAGGAACGGCAGAAACGGCAGCAGAAAAAGCAAGCCCGACGAAAAGCCCGTAAAGCCAAAGCCGCTTCCCCCAAACAAGGCAAGCCACAAAAAGAGAAGTCAGCGAAGCGCACACCGGAAGAAGTCAAAGCAAAAGCGGAAGCAGAACAGAAGAAGCGGGACGCACAAGAGGCTAAATTTCAACAAGCAGCTTTTGGCGATAAAGAAGAGGGCGGCGAAGCCAAGCAGGACAAAGCTGACCCACAAGCCGCAGCCAAAGAGGCTGCCCAACAGGACAAAAAGACAGAAAAGGCAACTACCAAAACAGGACTTCAGGCTGCAACTGGCGAAAAAGTTGATACTGATGAACAACCAGAAGAGATACAAAAAGTAAGTAACGAGATCCAAAAACTTCAGAAGAAATTACAATCCTGGGCTAATAAAGCAGTAGCCAAGGTACCAAAAACTGGAGACGCCGCAATCGACAAGGAAGCAAAATTAGCAATCCTAAAAATACCGATGGCACTAAAGGTAGCAAATCAAAACATAAATAAGATTTCCAAACAAGACAACGAAGCCTTACAAGCCGTCTTGAACAACAAAAAGCCGCAAGAAGCGTCCTCCGATGCTCCGACAGAAGACGAGGAGCTTGCCGCTGCCAACAGAAAAGAAGAGGATTTCATGGGGTATCTTAGAAACTTGGTCAGAGAAGAGGTGAACGAGTGCGGCGGGATGCCTTTGCCAGTCCACCCCTCAGATCCAGAAAAAATCCGCATCGTAGTCGGAAAGAGGGACGAAGAGGATGAGGAAGAAACTCTTGAGGTTGAACTAGGTGAACTTTTGGCTTCTGAACTAAATTCCAAAGACGACAAATAAAATTTGACATTCTTCGAAAAGCCCGTTATAGTGGGTTATGGATGAAATTAGAAAAAGACGGATCATAACGGAAGTTCTTGGACGACCTTATAAGCAGGGTAAAGAATTTCTATACCCTTCTCGCTGTTGCGGGCACCACAAAAATAAACTTTCCATCAACTTTGAAAAAAGCGTGGCTAAATGCTGGGTTTGCGACTGGAAGGTAAAAAGCCTCAGAAACATTGTTTTTCGGTGGGGAAACAGGAAACAAAAAACAGAGTGGGTCGAGATAGACTCTTGTATTCCACAGGGAGAACTTGAAGATCTCTTCAAGGAAGAAGAAAAGCAAAAGCAAAGAATTGACCTCCCAGAAGAATTTAAAACTCTTTCTGGCAAAGCCTCTATTTTACAAAGGCGAGCAAGAACCTACCTCAAAAAGAGAGGCGTAACACCAGAGGATATTCTTAAATGGAGAATAGGTTATATCGGCTCAGGAGACTTCTCAGAAAGAATTGTATTCCCTTCCTTTAATACAGAAGGGTATTGCAACTTTTTTACGGCTAGGGCTTATGCCAAAAAATGGCCTAACTACCTAAACGGACCCGGTAATAAAGATATCATCTTCAATGATCTTTTTGTGGACTGGACACAGCCTGTAACTTTAGTTGAGGGAGTCTTTGACGCCATCATCGCTGGAGACAACGCAATACCAATCTTAGGTTCAACACTAAGGAAAAATAGCCTGCTTTTTCAAAAGATAGCGGATAAAAGTGTTCCTGTCTATTTGGCTCTTGATCCCGACGCTGACAAAAAGTCTTTACAGATCGCTAAAAGCCTGCTACAATATGGGATAGAAGTTTATAAAATAGACGTTTCTCCTTATAAAGATGTTGGAGAAATGACAAAAGAACAATTTCAAGAACGAAAAGAAGCTGCCACCTTAATCGACAACACTACACTTGTCTTACAGACTGCCCTGTCCATATAAAAGAGAGAATAATATGAGAATAGCCCACTTCGGGGACACCCATATCAAAAATCTGAAATATCACTATGAATACAAAAAAGCATTTGAGGAAATTTATAAGACCCTGCGGGCACAAAATGTAGACTACATCGTCCATTGTGGCGACCTGGCTCACACAAAAACACAACTCTCTCCAGAGTATTTTGAACTAGCCACAGATTTCTTGAAGAACTTGGCTGACATCGCCGAGACCCATATCATCCTTGGGAATCACGACGGCAACCTACGGAATAGCAGCCGCCAAGATGCCATCACCCCAATCGTGGAAGCCCTCGACCACGCAAGTCTAATCCTCCACAAGTATTCTGGCGAGGTTCAGTTAGAGGACGACTTGA
>Ga0098052_1000203_pt1 | contig 35941 bp, 39 predicted proteins | sample 15_taG_FD_81591 | JGI IMG/M metagenome (GOLD analysis project Ga0098052, IMG submission 81591) | Marine viral communities from the Subarctic Pacific Ocean - 15_ETSP_OMZ_AT15312 metaG | ecosystem: Environmental > Aquatic > Marine > Oceanic | place: Pacific Ocean | collected 2015-01-18
TCATGCAGAACAAGTGGACAAACCGTGTTGCTGTGGCTGTCTGGGTCGCTGTGACGCTTGCTGTGTGGCTATTGAGATGATGCGTGGGTGGTTGCCGATAGTATGGCTAGTGCTAATCTATGGGCTGGTGTTGTTTTGCGGAATCTACTTAGGCTGGGGGTCAGTCTAGTTATTTGCTGGTCGTTCTGTTCTTCTCTGGTTTCAGAGCGACCACCCTCTTGCGCCCTCCGTTGGCTTCGGCTGGCGGGGGGCGTTTGGTTAGGTTGAAAAATAAAGTAGTGTATGATTTCCGTTAGTAAACCCATTTTAGAGAGGCTGAACTCTTGATCCCTGTAATAATCTTTACCGACAAAATCGCTGGTCTGTCAGTACGCACAGATACATCTATTGTTGAAGGAACGAAAGGCACGATGGAGCGGCGAAGGTATCTGAATGTTAAATATGCCGAGCGCGGTAACGATGTTTACGATATAGAAAACTGCACTTTTACATTTATGAGCCCAATTTATAGCTCTAGTGAAATTTCTAAATGCCTAGAGTTGGTGAACTAATGGCAGGTCCCACTATCGAATGTTCCGTGAAGCTCTGCGTCAAAAAGACGATGCGCCAGTTCACTTACACTCTCGAAGAAATCCCAATCTCTTTTGAAATCCCTCTGTGTGCAACCCATATCGGGATTGTGGCAATAGACCCTGCCACCTTCATCGCAGCTCTTGACCGTGAGACCGAAAACTTGCGAGCGACTTTAGCTGCTGAAGCTGAAAGTGAAAATGCACCTGAATCAGGCATTATTGTCCCTGAGATTACTTCGTGACAGCGCAAATTACGGTTCCAGAAGATGCTGAGGCTCAATGGATAGAATGTCATATGTGCGAGGATTACTGGTGTTCAGTACACGTTTTGCACGTATTCGAGTGTCCTTGCCCAGATTATGAAACTATGCTTTTCCCCGAAGATGGATCAGAAGGGGTTAATCCTTATGAGACTTTCGAGTGATAGGATTTCAACAGTTGGTGTTATACCAACCGGAAAGCCGCCATTTGTTCAGCCTCATGGCGGTTTTTTCGTATCTGTTAGGATTTCCCTATGACAACTGATACTCCTCGACTTTCGTTTTCAAAAATTCAACTCGAACGTGCGCTTGTAATGCGAGCTGATGGCTTTCAAGACTTCGTTACGCTCAAGACTAAAGAAAACGGAGTGATGCGAACTGCGGTAAAAATTACTGAGCCGCCCGATGCTTTTGGTAAAGGCGGCGGCGTTATTGATTTTGAGATGTGGGAGAACCTTCGAGAGATGGTTCTGTTACTTGGAGTACACCGATTACTTTCAATTCTCAAAGCTCGCCAGGTTGGTCTTTCATGGCTGATTGGTGCTTATGCACTTTGGAAAGCTATGTATTTTGAAGGATCGGTAGTTCTAATTTTCTCGCAGGGTCAGGGTGAAGCATCAGCTCTACTAGGTAAAATCCATTCAATTTGGGATAATTTGCCCCCGCATCTTCAAGAGTCGATCGGACTCGACAACTCGACTACGATCGAGTTTCCTGCAATGAAGTCAAAAATTATTGCGTTACCGTCAACAGAAAAAGCTGGGCGATCTGAAACAGCATCTTTAGTAATTCAAGACGAGGCTGATTTTCACGAAAACATTGAATCAAACTTTGCAGCTGTAAAACCGACTATTGATGCTGGCGGTCAGTTAATACAAATCTCTACCGTCAACAAGAAAAAAATGCTGTCGATGTTTAAAGAGATTTACCGCAACGCTCGCAGGGCAACCGATCCAATCGTCAAAGGTCAAAAGACCAACGGTTTTATATCTAAATTCTTTTCATGGAAGGTTCGTCCCTCTCGCAATCAAGAATGGTATGACAAGGTTGCGGAAGAAGCTCCAGATACAGCTGAAATGTCTTCGTTGCTGTACATGGAGCAAGAGTACCCAAACTCAGAAGAAGAAGCGCTTAGACCTTCAAGAGTTATGGCAGCGTTCGATCAAGAAGTTCTCGACTATATGTTCGAGCATGAGACTAAAGCTCCAGTCAAGACTGAAGAAAACGGTATTGTTCGTATTTGGCAAGAAGCAACACCAGGTCGAAGATATGTTGCATTTAGTGACACTTCTCACGGAACAGGAGGAGACAATGCCGTTACGGTAGTTATGGATATTACAAGCGGAAACATAGTTGCCGACATTAAGAGCGCACTACTGCCGCCTCAAGAATTTGCAATGCTCAGTTACAATTTGTTGGATAACTACTTCAATCCGTTATGGGGAATCGAAGATAACGACTGGGGGATTGTCACTATTCGGACAGCTCAAGAAATGGGCTACCGGAATTTATATGAGCGAAAGACTCGTGATGGAAAACTAAGCGGGAAGATTGGCTGGCATACTGACGAAGTTACCCGTATTGCGCTCTACGGCGATTTGATTCAAGCTATTCACAAGCATCACATTACAATCCCTGCTCGAGATGGTGTATCAGAATTTATGACAGTTATACGAAATCCAGACAAAGGCGGGCGAGTAGAAGCACTCGTAGGCACACATGACGATTACCCAATCGCAGTAGGCGGCTGCTGGCAGCTTCGAAACGATGCGGCAGTTCAATCCACAGTTACGGAGATATATAGTTTTGGCGACGACATCGAAGAAATCTAAAACTTCTAAAGCAAAATCTAAACGCAAATCGTCGGCTAAAGTTTCTCCAGCACAAACTTCAGCTGAAGATCAGTACGATGCAAACCAAGCTGAAGAAGGGCTTTGGGACGATCCTGGCGTAATCATGGATGCGATTAAGGTTGTTCAAAACGAATTTGAAGGACTTCGCGATCGTTTTCAAGAAGATTTCGAGCAAGGCTACCAACTTCAGCCTTATGAGCCAAAGTCGGGATATGAGAGCTATACCAGCTCAGCTCCCAAAAACTTCTTCGATAAAATTGTTGACGGCGTGAACAGGGCGGCTTTAACCGTTCACGTAAACACCGGAGAAGAAGCACTCGAAGAAGAACGATCTGACGCAAACGAGGCAGAGTTATTCCTTGAAGGTGCTTTCAATCATATTGATCGACTCGGGCGCAAGACTCGCCAAAAGGCTCTGCGCCGTCAACTAGCGTTCTTCTCTGGCATCCGTGGATGGGTTGTTATGCGAGCGCTCGTATATGTTCCCATGAACGAAACCGAAACTAAGTTTGACGTTAAAGTATGGGACCCAATGCACGTTTATTGGGAAGATGGTGTTGATGGAGCTATATGGGTCGCTCATCAACGAAAAGCTACTCGCTCGCAAATTTACTCCGAATACGGAGTCAAGATTGAGGGCAAAGACGGCATGATTACTGATTTCTGGACGGAAGATCAGAACATGGTGTTAGTTGATTCGACATGGCTCAAAGAACCTACCGCCCACAATATAGGTCACGTTCCAGTATTTATCGGCAACGTCGGTGATATGCCTGATATTCAAAACAAGGATTTCTCAGGCGATAACATTGGGGTTCACAACACTCTTGAATATCAAGGTGAGTCCGTGTGGACAGCAGCTCGTGGTGTGATTGAACCTCGTAACCGATATATCTCTCAGCTCATGGATACCGCCAAGCGATCCGTTGCTGGATCGTTGGTTCATAAATCTCCAAAGGGTGATAAGAAGATCAAAGGTGATCCGTATGCCAGCTTCCAAGCAATTCCTATCGAAGAAGGAGAGTCTATTGAACCTCTCGAACTTCCAACAGCTCCTCCAGAAACAGCGGCAATACTCGGACTTCTCGATCACGACTGGCAGCAGTCCACTCTCCCATATCCTCTTGCCTACGGAGGATCGGCAGCTGCGGAGTCTGGTAGAGCGCTCGCAATCCGTATCGAAGCCACCCGTTCTGCTTACTCACCAAGAACCCACCTGCTAAGAGAAGCGTACCAATGGCTCTCTGAGGAGCTTCTTAGCCAATTTGCTAACAAGGCAATAGGGAACAAAAAGGTTGAGCTGTACGGCGACAACCCAATGACCGATACGTTCTTTCGAAATGGGTACGAACCAAAAGATATTAAAAGTGATTGGATCGTAGATGTAATTGTTGAGCCCCGCTTGCCTCGTGATGAGCAAGTTGAAATTGAAATGGCACTTGCAGCTTCTAGCGCTCGTGGGGAGGGTCGCCAGCCGCTTATGTCTACTGGCTCAGCGCGTAAAGACATTATGAAGCTCAAGAATCCTGATCTTGAAGAACAAAAGGTTCTTGCAGAAGAAGGAAAAGAAATACCGCCAATCAAGTTCCGTCGCATTGCTTCAGCTGTTGAAGCTCAAGGCGACCCAGAAGGCGCAGCGTTAATTGTAGAATGGCTTGAAGGTGAGGAGATGAAAAACCGCCAAGCTCTAGCAGGAGAAGGCGGGGGCGCACCTCAAGCACCTGTTTCACAACCAACTCAAACCGCTCCACCGAGCGAAGATGAAATGGTAATAGTTGAAGCAGTTATGAACGCTCTGATAGAGTATGGGCGAGAAGATTTGGCTCAGGAGTTAGCTGGCGCACTAGACGGTACAACACCGCCTCGTGATGGACTCATCGAAGAAATAATGCAAATTCTGGGAGAAATAAGCCCAGAACTAGCACAAGCGTTTACGATCGCCCTCGGCGGTGGTCAACCAGCAGGAGTTTAGATAATGCCAGAACCTGATTACAGCGTAAGCTCAGAAGCAAAACAAGACCTTACAAATTTTGAGGCTCTTTTTGCTAAAGTTATGGATATTCCCGATGCAGGTCGAAATCTGTACCAGAACTGGCTCGCTAGCAGATGGAAAGAAGCACTTGCTAACTGGGGATTTAGCTCAGAAGCGCTGCTGAACGATCCGATAGTGAAAACTAACGCTGCGGGAGAGGAGATGTGGGAAGCGGGTCCTGGCGAAAATGATACGCCAGTCAAAGTGATGACTGCCGATCCTAGAGTTGCCGAAGATTTCGAAACATATGTAACTCGCCTAAAAGATTCAAGAGACCTTTTTGGTGGATCAACCGACAAAGCCGGGCGCACTCGAACCACAGGTCGCAGGCTTGAGCAACTTCAAGGGTTGGGCGGTACGGATCAAAGGGCAGCCCTCGAAGCAATCGCAGCCAAGACCGGAATAAACCAAGATTACCTTTCGAGGGAAGCCTTTCTCAACGCACAAGAAGGTCGCTTCGGGCGTAGAGGAGCGCGAGTTATAGCTGACCGAGTGTTCAATCCAATGGCTCTTGGCAGGTTTCAAAATCTTACATTGGAGCCCGAATTTGACCCGAATCGGTCGTTCCTCAACGAGCGACTCGACTCACTTCGTGCGAAATACGGATTCTAAACTAAATGGCACTTACACCGTTCTTAAAAGGTTTTCTCGAAAACAACCCCAATCAAGTTGGTGTTCAAGCTGCGATTACGGCAATACCGTCTAGTTACGGTGGGCAGTCTCGTAAGCAAGGAATAGCTGGCTCAAACGCTTTTCAAGACTATTGGCGAGGACAGGCAAGTTCTGTCTATAACCAGTATCTTGGCGAATTTTCTCGTAACCCCGAAGCGCAATTAGGGGATTATCTTGACGCATACCCCTGGCTGCAAAAGTTCCAAGAACTTTCCCCAAACATGAGGGGTGAACAGAATCAGAGGTATGCTCCTAGAGTTAGATGGAGTGGCTAAATGGCGTTTAATGCGTTTGAGTCGATCGCTGGCGATTTTTCAAGCACTCGTAAGAAACTTAATCGGTATTCATCTTCTCCAGAGGGGATGACTCCAACTCCCCCACCAGCTGCGCCACCAACGCCAGTAGCCGTTGCTCCTCCTCCCCCTGTTCGCCGTCGAGCCACTCGACCTGTTCAAGCAGCTTCGTCTACCCAGATGCCAACTGATGTTGCTGTGGCTCTTGGTGCTTTGCAGCAACGTGGCGAACAATTCGGTGTCGATACTACTGAGTTCAACTATGCTGCTCCTGATTGGGGCAAAGTTTCAGCACAAATGGGCGAGGTGAACAAAGTATTTGACCTGATGGATTCTGAGATGAATCGACCCCCATCGCCTCAGCCTCGTGCTTGGGAACAAGGCGTTGGTGGCTTTGTTGGTGCGCTTGGCGACAACTTCCCTCATCTATTTGCTGAAAGCAACCCTGACGCATCGTTCTGGGATCGTTCGTTTGGGCGTGGAGCTGGAGCCGTAGGTCGCGGCTTGCGGCAGACAGTCGGGCGACCAGCTCGGGGTCTTTGGCGATTTGGCGGTGAGGTTGCTCAAGACATCGTAGGTTCGAATGAAGAAGCAATCGCCAATCTTGCTCGTCCAGAAGAAGAAGTCATAGCAGGTATTTTTTCTGATCTAGGAGTTACTGATCCAGAACAATGGAATGATTTTGTAAAGAAAGAAGGCAAGCTCAAAGCGGACTTGCTTCTCTCTCGACGTATTCTTGCGGAAATGGGTTCAAGCTCATGGGAAACTGGCACTCAGGCAACAAGCGGATTTACCGATGAAGAAAACTTAGCTGCTAATCAAACACGAATAAAAAGGTTGCTTGAGCTAGACCCTGCTACTGGAAAGACTGTTGCTGAAGGAATGATGCGGAGAGGTCAGAACCCCGCAGAAATTTTGAAAATTGGGTTAGCTATTTTAGAAGCATCTGAAGGAGTTGTAACTCTCGGTAGTAGGCTTGCGCTTTCACAGATTGGTCGCCAGATCGATATTGCCAATGGTGGCGACGGTTCTAAGGGTGAGATGTGGGGCGATATTATTGGGTCGTTTGCTGGCAGCTTCCCAAAGAATCCCGCAGCTGCCATGCGAGTTGGGGATAGCGCTGGAACTGTTTACCGAAACGCCGATGAAGTTGCTGCTGGTCTAAAAGCGACTGGTCGCCCTGTTCAACAAGGCAGCGGTATTGCTGCTGCAACTGGACTTGATTTTCTTGGCATGGAAGCGCGCGACGTTGGTGAATTAGCAAAGCTCGCAGGAACGCCAATTTTACGAGGTGGTTTACGAGCTGGTGAAAGATACGCAGAAGCAGTCGGTCGCGCTGGCACAGGCAACGTACTTGATCCTGCGCCGCGTCCTGTTTCCAGGGGCATGGCAGAAATAAATGAAGAACTGCAAGCAAAAATTGACGAGATAGATCGTGCGTTTAAAGATGGCGACCTAACTCCTCTGCAATATCAGGAAATGCTGCAATCGGTTGGCGACCCGACCGTAGCTCCTAAGTCAATCCTCCCAGAAGGTGGCATCCTCGGCGATGACTTCGGTAAAGCGCCAGAAGGAACCGTAGTCACAATCGACGGCGTTGAGACCAGGCTTGGACCGGATGGTAAGCCGATTGTGGAGACCACAGACGACATTGCCCCGCCAGCTCCAGTTGCGCCAGTCAAAGCTCCTCGAGTAACGATCAGGAACGTCAACAAAGCGCTCGCTGATGCTGGTCACAATGCAAAAGTCCACAAGGGCAAGGACTACATCTACTTCAGCGGCGATGATGTTGGTGGTTGGATGGAAACATCAGTTAGCGTTCCACGGCTAACTGATGATCTAGGACTCGATACTCCAGCAACAGTCGATAACTGGGTAAAAGAATTCGAGCGAATGAAAGCCAATCCAGACATCAATCCTGTTCCACTTCGCGATCAAGTTAATGAATATGGATGGCTTACGCCCGAAGCAATGCAAGTTAGGGCTGCGGAGCGTGAAGAATGGGAACTAATTAAGAAAGCTGAGAACGCTGCTGCAAGCAAAAAGAGGATAGCTCACAATGAGTCGGTGAAAAACAATCCTGATGTTGTGGCTGCGCGTAGGCAACTTAATATCGCTCTAAATAAGTTACACAAATATGAAAACATGCCTCCCGCTGGAGGCGACCTCCTTTCGGATGAGTACAAAGTTTTACAAGAAGACTTCGAATCGAGACTTGCTTCATATGAGCAGACACAACGCAACGCTGTTGCGCCTACAAAAGAGGAAATTGCACAAGCCGCTAAAGAACAGTACGCTATCGACGCTAAAACTACCCAGGGCGGCTTTGATCTGACTGCGAATGTCGAAGGAACTACCGCTGCTGCTAGGGGGGCTGGTGATATTCCGGTAGTCGAAACCGCCAAACCTTTCAGTCTGTCTTCTAACCAACGGCACTTGCTTTACGATGAAGCCTTTGATGACTTTAGTAAGTACCAAACAAAGAATATGGGGCAGGCTGCTTCCCCTGATGTTGCTGGGTTCTCTGAAAGCAAACAAGAATTCCTTAGCAGGATGTCGATAAACCAAACTGAGACTAACTACGGGGCAATAAACCTTCCTGACAAAATTGTTGCCCCTGAGCATATGGAATACCTTCGGGATGAACTACTTCCAAATCTGGCACGTAAGTTAGACGATCAGATCACCGAAGGTAAAAAGAATCCGACAGAGTGGGTTCCCGGCACACAGAAAACACTAAAAAAGGTGCAAGCTGAAAGACGTTCTATCCAGAAATTGATAGACAAGGTTGGACTCGCACCAGTCGCTAGGGTCGCCGACGATATTCCAACGTCGGGTCAAGCAACTCTCGATGGCGGTGTAGTAGCAGCGCGAACCGAGCAGGACATCGTAGACGCTCGTACTGTTCAGAGCGGCTTTGACCTAACTGCGACTGGCGAGGATGCCCCGTTGCGACAGGCTGACGCTGCTGCTAGGGGGGCTGGTGATGTTCCTAGTGAAGAAAGTCTTTTAGCCCAAATTGAGGCTTCTCCAGGGTTGCCAAAAGTTATACGCGGAGACTTTATTCCTGCTTCTCCTAGAGGAGCAGTAGAACCAGAAACAGGAGCTTATATTTATGGCGATCTTGCAATTACAAAAATTCGTGGCGATTGGAAGGTCAGTCATATCCCGTCTGGTCAAAGCATAGGACCAACACATACCTATCTAAAAGATGCAAAAAAACAAGTACGAGCCACATTAGCATTATTATCTGATTCAGAGTTAGCCTCAACAGCAGAACAACTTGAAAGAAGTCCTGTTGTTTTCAAATTTCTCGTAGCTCGCGAATTGGTAAAACCAAGCTATCAAGGAACCTCTGCCCTAAAGGGCATAATAGATCGAGGATGGGGGGTTAAAGCGGCTGACGCTGCACCCACCGCCCCCGCTGCTGCTCGCCAAGTAACCCCGCCAACATCAACTGATGAAGTCATTATCAACGGCAAGAAATATGTAGAGGCTCCAGAAACTCCAGCTGAGCCAGTTGCTAGGGCTGGCGGTGTCATTGAACCTCCGTCAGCCCTTTTTCTTCCGAAGTCCGCTGATGAGGCAGCAGCACGATTAAATGCTGATGCTGACGATGATTGGACTTATGTTGTTCGCCATGACCCGAAAAATACAGGCGGGTCACGGATCGACATTCTTGACGAAGGCGGCGAGCGTGTTGGTCCAGTCACGGATGAGATTGCTAAGGGCGATTATTCGTTTGTATACAACGATGCCGGTGACAGGGTTCGTGTTGACCTTATGGAAGGCGACGGGACGTTCTACAACTCGGCTAATAAACGAACTCGTAAGCCCGTAGATAGAGCTGCAATCGAGTCACGGCTAACACCAGCCGCACCGGAACCGCCAGTTGCTGCCGACCCTAAATACGAATCACAACATGGGTTCAACGATGACGGCACTCTTACTACTTTTGAGTCCCAGGCAACCGAAGGTATTGAGCAATTTGACGATAAGCTCGCCCAGGGCGAGATGAATTTGCCTAAGACTCAGGCTGAACTAGACGCTGCGATGCCGCCTTCCGATGCTGAAATGCCCGTTTATTTCGATGAGGAGCAGTATTTATATGATTTCTCGGACGGTGAAACTGTTGATAATGCGCCGTTATTTGAAACTCGCCACCCCGACACTCCTCTTGGCAACGCCGAAAGAAAAGTCGATGAACTTGAAAAGGAATTAGACGCACGAGCAGAGTATGAGCTTGAAGTTGAAATGGAGGCACTTCGTGACGAGATCAAAGACTCGCCACTAGCCGAATTAATGGAAGTCTTTGACGGTCGAGGGCGACCCGAAGAAGGACTTTACCCAGATCAGTATTACAAGATTTTCGGTGGTGGTGGAGTCGATCTGTTCCCTACTGGCAAGAGGGGCAATGTCATCCAGCGTGACTACATTACATGGGCGCTGAAGGCTCACCCGAAAGACTTTAAAGCCGATCCTATGGTGAACAAGGTCTTTGGCGCTGAACATCGTGCTTTGTCGCAGAAACGTAACTGGGTTATTGATCTTTCTTATACTGATGACGTTCCAGAGCAGTACAGAACATTCGGTGAATTTGATGAAACTTATGAGTTTAATGCCGTTACGTTCTTAGACGAGATTGACAGGTTGCGATCGAAACGTGACAGGCTGCGTGATTACGACGCAAATATTGAAGGGATTCAACTTGAAGAAGCGGCAGAGCTAAAAGAAGCCAAGCGCAAGGAACTTCTTGACGCAAACGATGAAGTGATCTTGCAGCAAGGGATAGTAGAAGTTGATTATTCAGTCGGCAACAACCGTGAAATAGCCGAACGCACAATTAATAACTTGCGTGGTCCATATTCTCCAGAAGAAGTCGCAGCCCTGCCCGATTTTCAGCTTGCAAGGCTAGTAGCAGAAAACATAAGCACACAAAATCCAGGTCGTGGCACTTCGGGGTCTATATACGCTAAAGGATTAAATCCTAGAGCCGTCGATCCTGTTGTTGGAACTGGCGATCCTGTAAAACTTGGACCGCCAGATAATCTTCAACAGACTCAAGGCGGTATTCGACCAGATATTACTCCACAGCCTAGTGAAACATATGTAAAAATATCTGGTGAAGTTAACGAAGCCGCTAGGGAAAAACAACGACTTGCAGCTGCTCAAAAAACACTTAAGCCTATAACTGGCAGCGTTGACGAGGTTGAACAAGGGCTTGAGTATCCCGTATCTGGAAGTACAGCTACCCAATCAAGCCAAGCTGAAGTAGCACGAGCTACACGAATAACGCCTACAAAGGGGCTTCCTTACAAAATCAATTCTCCCGCAGAAGCAGAAAACGCTCGCGGCGCTATGTACATGCCACTTCCTGATAGCAAGTCACAAGTTGCAGCATCTAATTTGCGAGGAACGATTGAGGCTGGCATGTCTCGAGATGCTGCTCAAACAGCGTATTTAAATGCCATGCCAGGAGAGGAAATCATCCCTCCAAAACAGATGCTTAAAGATATTGCTGAAGAAAACCTAAACGATATAGGTTCTATAACAGCTCATCGACTTGATCCCGGCAGAATAGCTAACACAGTCGATCGAGGTCAAGCGATTGGGTCTACAACTAATACAATAATTGAGACTACTCAGCGAACTGACGATGCTGGTCGAATGTGGCTTGATACTGGAATACGAGATTGGACTCGACTCTTAAACAAATACCGTATTAAATCAAATGCAGATAAAAAGCGACTGACAAATATCGTAGAAAAACTGTCTTTTGCTGATGTATACAGAGAATACGACCGAGCAAAACTTATAGACGAAACTAATTTAGATGAAATTGTAGCTGCCCAAGACCTTCTCAATAAGCCACCAATCGCAAAAGCAGTTCAAGGTCTCAGCTATAACGACAAAATTCGGTTTATTCAAGCCGCTCAAGACACTCGAACTTTCCTAGATAATCTTCGTATTTTCCAGAACCAAGTTCGAACTAAGCGCAAGCAAAAACTAATTCCGTGGCTTGACGCGTATGTTCCACATATTCGAAAAATGACAGCGTGGAGCAAGCTCGGCGGGTTTAATTACGATCAATCTGACATTGCAGGGCGTAGTATTCCAGATTTTACTCTCCCAGGTACAGCCTTTAATCAACATGAACTTGCCCGTAAATATGGTCTTCCTGATGAATCTCGTGAATTAAACGCCGACAAACTTATTCGCTCATACCTTACAACCGCTATGAAGGATGTTTTTCATACTGAAATTGACCGCAACATTAAAGCGACTACAAAACTTTGGAGAAAAGCAAAAAAAGATAATTACAGTCTTGATAACGCAGCTGACGCTTTTGACAATTACAGCGCTGAAGCCTATTTAGGAGTTCCCTCTCTTGGAACAAAAGCCCTTCGCGCTATTCCGATCTGGAATTCTCGGCTCAACATTGGTAAAGGAAGGGCTTTGCCAAGTTTGATGGATGCCACAGTTATGGCAAAAACAGGGCTTACTCGAACAGTATTTCCGTTCAACTGGACATGGAACACATTTATTCAGACATCTTCTGGATTACTAACTCCTGTTCGCTACGGTGTTCGCAATTCGTTGAAAGCGCTAGACGCAATAACTAGCAGTTCTGTCAGAAATGACATTGACACATTTGCCTACGTTGCCAGAACTAAAGGTCGGAGAGGCAACTCCGTAGTTATGCAAAATACGGGTGATGACGTATACGCCTTTAACGAAAATATACCGTGGCAAGACCGATGGTTGGAGTGGGCAAGTTTTCTTTCCACGCAAATTGAAAAGCACCTGACTAGACACGCAATTCGAGCTGCATATCTACGTGGTGAGAAGCTAGGCTATGAAGGGGCTGAGCTGTGGCAGTTTGCTTCACAAGGCGGCGCTAGAACGCAATCTATGTATAACAAGGCTGACACAGTTGGCGCACTTCGCTCAAGAGAAGTCTCGGCAATGATTCCGTTCCAAACATTTGCATTTGAAATGTTTAATACTCTCGCTGAACTAAACGTCCCGATACTTCGCAGCTTCACAGGAAAACTTGGTGCATACGAAACTTTTGGCGCTAACACAGCTCGCGGAAAAGCTACAACTTACGGACGGCTCAAGAACTTGGCTATTTGGTTAGCTGGAGCTGTTGCTATCAACGCAATCGCTGATCGTGCATCTAACCGCAAGCCCTGGAACGTCAGTTCGTTTGTTCCTGGCTGGGCTTTGCTTAGTGGTGGCGTGAACGGTCTCGGTCCCGGCAGCGCTTTCCTTCCTCAAAAAATTCAATATGATGTGACCTCTGCTGTTAAGGCTTATATCAACCACGGCGATAAGCGTGAATTAGGATCGGTCGGGCTACGGTACTTGGGACTTCCCGGTGGAACTCAAATAGACAAAACTTGGGCTGGCATTGAAGCCGTCCAAGATGGTGTTGTCCGAAACAAAGATCGCACTACGAAATTTGAAGTCCAAGCTCCAGAAATGAAGGGAATTGCGTTTGATATTCCGTTCATTGGCGAAACAAATATAACTGATGCCAAAATCAACCCAGAGGAATTCCTAAAGACCTACGGGCAAGGCATTTGGTCAACAAACGGCGGTCAGGAATATCTCGACCAGCAGCTTGGCAGAAACACAGAAGGACAATCAACTTCTGGCAAAATAAAAGCTGACATTGCAGAGTCGTTTGGGCTTGACAGATTTCCTATTGATCGCGGGGGCAAGCAAGGCAGTTTAAACAGAAAATTTAAAAAAGCTAAAGACGCTTACTACAAAATCCCAACCGATGAAGATGCTCGTAAAGAGCGGGGTCTCCCAACTCGAACTGAATTCCGTAGAAATAATCCAGAAATCGACGCCCAGCTTTTTGTCGCAGGGCAGTTTTCAACATTGCAGTCATCTAAAGCTAAAGAAATCGCTAAAGAACTGATAGTCGAACATGATCTGCTCAATCAGGGCGGGGGATTTTTTACTGGAAGGGGCGTAGACAAAGAGCAAGAAGAAATTTTCCGAAATGTATTTGGCGATCGGTGGGTCGATAGCATTATTGGTGGAGTTGGCAACGCCCCTATGCGGTCTTTGCCTTCAACGCAGCCTAAACGTGAAGGATATGTTCCAATATCACCAGTTACAACTCCTGTCGAGCCACAATCCGCAGCTCCTAAAACCGCTAGTGAAAACTGGCGCTTAGTGAGCAATTATTTAACACGAGATAATCTCGTGGCTCTCCAAAAGATTTGGGACGGAAAGGAAATTTCCCGCACCGAGTCTACCTCGCTCAAAACCGTATTTGAGAAGGTTCCATTGGGGCAGACCAACTTTAGAAAATGGTCTAAGCAAACTTTGAGGCAGCTTCAAGAGAACGCTGTTGTACGTCAAAGGGTGCGAAATCCCCGAGAGGCTGTTACGGTATAGGGACAAGTTATGACCACCGACCAAAACCAACAGACAGCAGCAGAAGAAAGTTTCTCCGCTTTTGATTCTGGTGAAAACCAAAATGAAAGCGCTAGTGACGCTCGTAATGCTGCCTCTCAAACTTCTGGTAGCCAAGATGGTAATGGCGAGAAATCGGTTCTCGCCCAAAAAGATCAAACGATTACACAGCTTAGGCAACAGCTTTCACGCAATGCCTTGCAAGCTCAAATCGATCGGATCGAAACCGAAGCCGCGACCGAATCCTCAGCTGACATAACTGCCGTTTCAGACGGTGAAATGACAGCTGAAACAGCCCAAACTAGAGCTGACGATCGGCGAAATGCTACCAGAACTAAAGTTGAAGATGTTTCAAACCAAATTCCAGAACAAGAACGAATTGCTGCCCAGTTGGTCAACGACGCTCTTGTTGCTAGAGAAGGTTTTGCAATACGACTTTCAAAAGAATTTGATGTAGATATGGAAGTCCTAATGGACGATCAAACTCTTACAAATCCTGATGAAATGAGAATAAAAGCACGAGAACTTCAGCTTGACGCTCGGGATAGTAACCGCACAGGATCGCAAGTTTTCGACTCAGGGCAAAAACGAGCGGCTTCACTAAATGTGAACGAAATGGATGCGATGAGTAAAGTTAGAGCTGGTCTCTAAACTTGTCGTCTCCCAATTTTTGTGAGGTTCTAAAATTATGGCAATGACACTTGTTGAAGCTAGTAAATATAGCAACAACGTACTTCAGCGTGGCGTGATCGAGCTGATCGTAAAAGATGACCCGATTATGTCTCGCCTTCAGTTCAAGGACATCAAGGGCAATGGTCTAACGTATGACGTTGAGACTTCGCTCTCTGGCGCTGACTTCTATCAGGTCGGGGACACTTGGCTCGAATCTACCAGCACAGTAACTCAGCACACAGCACATACCAAGATTCTTGGTGGTGACGCTGACGTTGACAACTACCTTGCTGCGACTCGTTCTAACGTGCAGGACTTGATGGCAGAGCAAATTGAAGCAAAGTCGAAGGCAATTCGACACGCTTTCTTGAACACTCTGTTCTACGGCGACAACGCCACAGAAGGCGCTCGCTTTGACGGTCTCCACCAGATTCTCGATTCAGAGACCTACAACACCGTTGCGGTGGGTGGCTCAGGCGCTCCAGCTGTTCTTAGCATGGAGAAGCTCGAAGAAATGATCGACTTGATCCTTGACGGCAAGCCCGACATGCTAGTTATGACAAAGATGATGCGTCGGCAGATCAACACGTATCTCAAGTCTGTCGGTGGTTTGACCTACGACGATTCTGCAAACAAGCGTGTTCAAACAATTCTTGGTGTACCTGTCCATGTTTCTGACTTCCTTTCGAACGACGAATCTTGCGACAACGACTACGGAAGTGGCTACGGTCACAACCCTAGTGATGGCACAAGCCTCGGCGACGATGACAACAGCACTTCGATCTTTGCTCTCCAATTCGGACCCAAAGCTCTTTGTGGTGTTCAGTCGATGCCGATTACGGTTGAGAAGTTCAAGAAGCTCGAGACCAAAGATGCAGCTCGTACTCGCATCAAGTGGTATCCAGCAATCATGGTTCAGTCTGTGATTTCTTGCGCTAAGTTGACTGGTCTTCAGCCAGCAGGAACAGTAACCGCCTAAACGGTCTCGCATCCCTGTGTGCGTAATCGCAGGGAGGAAGCCAACAGCCCCGATCCTTCAAAACGGGGCAAACAAATCAATAAGGAAATATGTCCGTGGCTTTTACATACACAGACAAAAACCAGAAGCGAACTGTTCGTACTGGTAAGGCGTATAAGGCAACAGTCAACGCCGCTGTTGCTGTTGGGGACTTGCTAGCCCCAGCAAACGCAGATACATCTAGCACTTTCAAGCTGGCTGATGACTCTACTCGAGCAAAGGCAACAGCAATCGCAATAGAATCCTCAACAGCAGCCGGGGAAGAAATCTCCGTTGCTGACTGGGCAGAACTCCAGACTCAGGACACCATTGGCGCTGCCGGTGCTGTTACCCAGGTCTACTTCGCTGCATCTAGCGACTTCCTCGGGGCTCCGCTATATCTGGGTGAGAGCGGCAAACCGTCCTCTGCTCAGGGAACTTCGGGTCAGCAAGTTGGTATTCTCACAGCTCGAAATCGCATCTTGGTAAACCCAGGTGTGTATTCGCAGCCTAGTGATTACACCAACGCAATCGCTGATCCAGGTGACGCAGGGGCAATTCCTGTTATTGCGTCTGGTTCCGTTGCGCTGGTAACAGCTGGTGCTGAAACTCGAACACTTGCTGACCCTACCTTTATTGGGCAGTCATTGAGTTTGTACTTGAAGACTGACGGCGGCGACTGTGTTGTTACTTCTGCTTCAGATGTGACGAACACATCTGGCGAAAACATAATGACGTTTGCAGACGTTGGTGATAGCGTGATCCTCATTGCTATTGAAGACGGTTCAGACCTCGAATGGCGAACATTGCAAAACGATGGCGCAGCTCTCTCGTAGTAGCTGTTCTAACAGTGCGAAATTATGGGGAGTCGGGCTTCGGCTCGACTCCCTATTTACTAAACTGAGGCTGATATGCGAACAATTAGTTGGACAGAATTCAAAACAACCCCGATCGAAGTCATACGAAAACGTGAAAGCGTTATCGTAGCTGGCGACGGTCAACCAGCGTTTATTGCGGTAATTGGAGCTGAAGGCGATATGGCTAATACCATTCAATCTCACGCATCTTTGATTCAAGCAGGAAAGCAAGCTGAATTATGGGAGAGCTAGATGCCCGATCTGGGTTGCAAGCGACTGGCGAGTATGTCCTTCGTGACAAAAACGGAAATATTAAACAAACAGGCGTTGTAATTGAAGGGAACATTGAGCGTGACGATAAAGGAAACGTCATTGCGTTTACTGATCCAAATAACATTCGCCATGTTGATTTTGAGGTAGAAAATGACAGTCCCAACTAACGGTGGTTTTGCTGAAATGGCAAAACACGCCACAGGCACAGGTTCACCAGTCGCATTTACAAAAATAGCTGTCGGTATAGGTAGCGGTCAGGGCGCATCAGATACAACTCTTGATTCTGAAGTAACAGATACAGGTCTTGCAAGAGCAACTGCTGGAACTATATCTACTGTTCAAACAACAGTTGCAGATGATACTGGAAGCTGGGTGCATGTTTTTACGGCTACTGGATCAAAGACAATTACAGAAGCAGGTATTTTTAATGCTTCCTCTGGTGGCGATATGCTGATTGTTGGAGCTGTGTCTCCAGAAGCTGCAATGGTAAATGGCGACACTTTGACTCTTACCATGAAGTGCCAATTCAAAGCAGACTAATAGGAGATTGCTTTGGCAACGACATTTCAGAAAGTCGCTAATAATGCGGTAAGCACTCTTGCCACAACGATGAACACTTCGGTAACAAGCGTAGTTGTTCAGTCGGGCGAAGGCGCGCTATTCCCTGCATCTGGATCATTTCATATCACGATTGAATCAGAAATTCTGATTTGTACTTCTCGATCAGGCGACACGCTTACTGTTAGCAGGGCTGCGGAATCAACTTCTGCTGCAAGTCACACAGAAGGCTCGCAAGTTGCCCTTAACATCATCAGCAAGCACATCTCAGACCTCAACACAGCCGTCAACGCTGTCGAGACCGTACTTGCGACCTCTGGCGGTTTACGAGGCAATCTAAGCGATGAAACGGGAACGGGCGGGGCTGTTTTCGCTACCGAGCCTACTTTAACTTCGCCTGTGCTAAATACTGGCGTGTCTGGTTCGGCAATATCTACCGATACTGCTCTTGGCACAAGCAACACTTTGCTATCTACTCAGGGCGCAGTAAAGTCCTACGTTGATACTCGAATAGCAACAGAAGATACGATTGCAGAGCTAAACGACACTAACATTAGTTCTCCTGCTGCTGGTCACATACTTGTATATGACAACACGGCAAGTGTCTGGGATAACGTGGCTTTAACAGCCGATGATGGTCTTACCGTTACTCTCGGTGATGGAACATTAGAACTTGACTTAGACCTCAAATCTAATGGCGGGGTTGTAATAGAGTCAAACGAACTTGCTGTTGATCTTGGTGCAAGTTCTATCACAGGTACTCTTGCTGTCGGGGATGGCGGTACTGGAGCTACAACCCTCAACGACCTCATTACGATGGGGACACACACCACAGGTGACTATGTTGCAACTGTTACTGCTGGCACAGGTCTGACCTCAAGCGGTGCAACCAGCGGGGAAAGTATTGCTCACAGCCTAAGTGTTGATGCTTCTCAAGGGCAGATAACGACAGTAGGAGAGCTGGGTGCTGGCTCTATCGCCACAGGCTTCGGTACGATCAACAACGCTGCCGCTATTACCGGAACGGTGCTTACTGCTACAACCAACTTCACTATGGGCGACACGGTAGTAACTGATGGTGTTATCACCGACACATCGGGATTGTCGCTTGCTGCTGACGTAACTGTTACTGGCGACCTAATAGTTAACGGAGACACGGTAACTGTTAATACAGCAACGCTATCCGTAGAAGACCCCTTGATTGCTTTGGCTACAGGGAATGGCGCAGACAGCGTTGACGTTGGTTTATATGCCAAATATACGGATAGTGGTGTCAAGTATTCAGGTTTGTTTAGGGATGCCAGTGATTCAGATAAATGGAAATTATTTGCAACAACTGGAGGTAGTCACGCAGCACCTACAACTACGGTAAATACAACTTCTGGTTTCACATTAGGAACCCTAGTTGCTAGCGCATTTGAAGGCGATCTCACAGGCGATGTAACAGGCAACGCTGACACCGTAACCACAAACGCCAACCTGACGGGTCACGTTACTAGCACAGGCAACGCAGCAGTCCTCGGGGCATTTACTAAGGCGCAACTGTCATCGGCGGTCTCTGACGGGACTCCAATATATTCCGGGGACACTATCTCGTCAGGTACTTGGCAAGGCACTCCGGTCGCCACCGCCTATATTGCTGACAATTCAATTACTCTGGATAAGCTGGCGGGCGGTACTGACGGTAACATTATTAGTTTCGACGCAAACGGCGACCCTGTTGCGATTGCGACAGGGAATGACGGGCAGGTGCTTACCTCTGCTGGTGCTGATGCGCCTCCCGCTTTTGAAGATGCTGCTGGTGGTGGTGGTGGAACTAGGGACTTTGTGGCTTCGGGCGCAATCGCTAACGGCGATATGGTTATTCTCAATACTGACGGTACGGTGTCTGTGGCTACAACTACTGGCGCAGCATCAGCGGGGTCTACCGTAAGCACCGGAGTTGGACACACGGAAGACCGTGCCGCGGTTTATGACCCGTCAACTGACCGTCTTGTTGTAATCTCAGGCAATTACCAAAGCCCGTGGACTCTGGAATACACCGTCGGAACTATAAGCGGGACAAGTATCAGCTTTGGTACACCGACCGAATTTACTGGCAACTACGGACATGACCCATCCATAGCTTACGACCCCGATACTCAAAGATTATTGGTTATATATAGGGAAGGACTTTCCAAAGTTCCTAAAGCAAGAGTTATGACGGTAGACCCGTCTGACAACTCGGTTGACTTAGGAAGTGTGAACAGCGGTTGGACTACTAACGGACGCTATATGAACTTCAACTGTTCTGGTCTTTCTTATGACACGACTGCAAATAAATTTGTGGTTGCATATCACGACGATGGTGGCAGTAATTACGGCTACGCAATAGTCGCCACGGTAACTGGAGGGTCAACGAATACGGTTGCCTTTGGGACTGAGTTAGCCGTTCGCAGCGAATACGCTGGCGCGACGTCATGCGATTATGACAGCGGTTCAGATAGAACTGTTATTGCGACATCAGGTTCGGGTTCTGGAAAAACTTACGTTGGCACAGTAAGCGGGACTAGCATTTCCGTGGGTTCGCCTACGTCAGGCGGCTTCAATAGCGATGGTTACGCTACTGTTAGGTATCACGCTGGTCACAACAGGACTATCATCGCTGGTGCCAATTGTTCCTTCATTGGCACAGTAACGGGCGGGTCAACGAATACCATTTCTCTTGGAAGTAACACGGCGACTGGCGTTGTTCGTCCCGGTATTGCAGTCAATACATCGTCGAATCAATTCGTTATTGCAGGGGCAGCGACAACTGCTTACAACACCATTGAGAGGGGCGTAGCTGGAAAAGTAAAAGTCTGCTCAATTACTGGCGGGTCATTAGATGCAATAACTATTGATTCCTCAACTAACTTAGACAGTTCAATCAACTACAATACGAGCGTAGCTTTTGACCCTGATACTGGGCTATTTGCTGTCCACTACTCAACATATTACTCGCCGACGGATAAGGTGATGATATTCGATAGTGGCTCTCCTGATGTATCAACGTGGGTCGGTGCAGCGACAGCGGCAATTTCCGACACAGCCACAGGGACTATTACGATTGTTGGCGGGGTAAACGAAAGCCAGAGCAGCCTCACGGTTGGCTCTAAATACTACATACAAAACGGTGGAACTATCGCCACTACGGTCGTGTCAGGGCAAGAGGTTGGACGTGCCTTGTCTGCAACGAACTTACTAATCACACAGGGGAGTATTTCGTAATGAGTAAAACCTTAGTCAAAGACGGTAAATCTATTTACCTGTTTGAAGATGATGTCAGCGTAGTGCTTTCAGATACAGACATAACCGTAGGCGACCCTGCCATACTGATTATCGGAGATTGCAGCAGCACCGACACGGTACTGCATGAAGGTGTAACTGCTCCCGATGATTGGTACGGTCACAAATATACATTCAAGCGTTCTAAGTGGAAGTTAAACCCCGATTGGGTTGAACCTGTCCGCCATAAAGACCCGTGGGAGGAATAAACCTAAATGACAACAGAGAATAACATCACTATCACCATGCAGGACGTTGACGTAGTACGCCAGCTTATCCCTGCCTTTGCAGATCAGCTAACCATTGCTGCGGTGGCTCGCATAAGAGCAGAGAACACTCAACGCATCGAAGCTGAAGCTGTTGAAAAGAAATCAGCGAAGAAGTAATGGCAGGGTTTAATCAAACGAGTTTCAATTCAACTTACTGTAATTCGGGGCAGTCATTTTCTAGATGGCTAGCGTCAACTATTGTCGCAATCGTAGGGTCGTTGCAACAGTCATTCCGTCCACCGAGGCGCATGGCTCAATCGGCAACGACTCGAGTAAATAGCGAAGCTGTCGGAACGGATCGCTCAGTTCGAGAAATTGACACTAATACAGATCGGATTGTGGAGCGGTTTTAATGGCAGTTTTCAGTAACACACGTATAGCACTTCGTCATTTATTAGCTACGTTGATGAATGACCAAATTACGGGAATAGTTGCATCTCCTGGGTCTGGTTCTTTTGTTTGCGCTTCTACTGACTGGGAGCGTTCAGATGATTTTTTCAATGATTTTGTTGAAGTGTATTGCTACTCGGGAACAGGTGTTGGAACATCAGGAAAACCAACTAATTGGGTCAACTCAACCCATACGCTTTCGTTTTTGCCAGCTGCAACACTAACCGCCGCTGACTTGGTAGAAGTACACCGCAGGTTTACGGTCGATGAGTACAACAAGGCAATCAATCATGCAATAGATCAGGTTGCTCTGGACGCTTTAGTTGATCGTGTAGACGAGTCGATCACGCTTACAAGTGGCACTTATCAGTACAATTTGCCAACTCAGTTTCTTTACATAGATGATCTTTGGATTTCAGATGTAAATGGTAATTGGGTCGAGCAACTTCCTCTGGATCAGAAGTATTGGCGACCAGTAAAAAAATCAACCCTGCTAATCGAATTTATCAAAGAGCGGTACTCACCGATAACTAGCCATAAGGTGCGAATTGTAGGAATGGCTTCACCGTCAATCCTTGATACTGACACAGAGACCACCCCGATTGATCCTGAGTACATCATTCAAGCTGCTAAAGCATTTTTACACCAATCTCGTATTCGTGGAGCTGACAAAGATTCTGAATTCCATGCTCAGCAAATGCAAATAGCTGCTACTCTCGCATCTAGCAGCCGCCGTGAAATGCAAACTAACCGTACTGGCGTAGCGATTGTTGAGGCGTAATGGACAACGAACAAGCTCACGTAATTTTAAATGGCAAAAAAATTCCTATCTCTGGCTCAGTAGTCTGGGATAAAGTAACTCCGTTTCCAGATGCGTTTATAGATCAACCACCAACTGAAGCAGATTTTAAGCCAGTTAAAAAACACCGCTGGGGATCGCTACGTGGTGGAGCTGGTGTCGAGAAGTGGTCGAAAGAAAACAACGATCGCTATTGGGAAGCCACAGATGTTGACACCTCACAGAGCAAGCAAACGCTAGGACCGCTTGTAACTACCCTTGCTTCTTTCGGCGCTGCCCCTGTGAAGCTGATATGGCATAACGACGCTCTTTGGGCGATTGGGCATAGGGCTATTTCTAGCTGGAATGGTTCTGCTTGGTCTTCAAAGAAAACTGATATTGATAATCCCACGGATGCGATTGTATATTTTGGGGCAGCATCTTAATGCCTACTCTTAATAACTATCCGTCTACACATCTTGGATCATCTACGGGTAATTTTACCAGGTATGGCGCTGAGTCTAGTGACTGGGAAGCTCTTACAACTAATAACACTACTGATTATTTGTACGACTCATCAATTAGTTCACCTACATGGCAAGAGTTTTACACCGATGATATAGACCAGTCGCATGTCGGAGTGTCTCCATCTGGAGGGCAAGGCTCGCAAATTGAATCAATTACCGTTTACGCTCGTTGCAAACAGGACTCTCACGGAACTCCCGCTACGGTCAAGTTGTCCCATCGTGACTCAACTGGCACTCGGTACGAATCGGCTGCGAAGAATCTAACAACTTCATGGGCGTGGTATAACGAGACATGGACTGAATACAGTTCTGGAGTTCCTTTTGATTTTGGTTTTTACCCAGATCATTCATCTACCGCAGCTGCATCTGAACTTCAAATTGGATTTGGTTTTGAGCATGGAACTGTCGGGGCTTTTTGCGCCGAATTATATGTGTCGATCGTATATAAGAACGTCTACTCATATGCAACTACGCCGATTGGAATAGCCGCTCCAGCAGCCACACGAATACATAATAGTGTCCGTTCGTTAACTTCACCAATTGCTATTGCACCTACAACTTCTCGAAATGCTACTTACGGTCGAGTCTTTCCCGTTATTCCTGTTGGTATTTCGGCAACAAATGTTGTTGAAAGAAATCTTGCAACATGGCTAGTAGTAGCAAGCGCTGACTCGGGTTCGTATAAAACAAGGGACGGGGCAAGCTGGTCTAGTGCTGCAAAAAACGGAAGTATTGATCCTATTTCTGCTTCGTATTTAGAACAATTTGATAATCGTTTAGTTGTATTAAAAAAAGAAAACGCGGGATTTGCTTATTCATCAGTTAATGATCTTGTAACTAATTGGACAAATAAACCAAACTTCCCGAATCAGCCAACATCATTTACAGGAATGTTTGTAGGTCGCGATGCTTCAGACAACCCAGCTTTGTATTTTCTTGCTGAAGATGGCGTGTATTACATGGACGTATTCGAACAGTTCAAGTTTGGCAAAACTGAGCTGAGCTGGGAAAAGAACTCCAACTCAGGTAAAAAAGCTATCTATTTCAAGGGCGCAACCTATGTTGCTGTCGATCGTGGAATTTACGAGCTTCAAAGCGGAGTCGCACTTCCAGTTGGACCAGACCAGGATGATGGGCTCCCAGATGACATGAATGGGCATATCAGCGATTTGATCGGTGTTGGCTTTTGGCTAGTTATTTCAATCAACGGTGGAGCTGGTCGCAAATCTGCAATTATGAAGCGACATATAGCAGGGAAACATTGGCATACAATTTATAAAACCGCTGCTGCAAACTCTGAAATCAATACTATTGCGTGGAACAATGGCATCTTGTATTTCGGTGAAGGCACAAATGTAAAATCGATGCCAATGTCCGCTGACTCAGATAACGTAAGGCTGCTTCCAACCTACGAATCTCAAGCAACAGGGTCGTTGATCTATCCGAGATTCCACTCTGAATTCGAGGGAACTTCGAAAGTCGCCCAGAAGTTGAGAATGGTTACTGAAGATTGCGATGCGAACAATTACTTCACGGCGTTCTACAAAATCAATGGAGCTGCGAGCTGGACTTCACTTGGTACGTTCGCTACGTCGCCTCGACCAACAGCTCTACCGTTTGGCGACGGTTCGGATAATGTCGGCAAGGAATTCGAGGACATACAGTTCAAAATTGAGCCAACTCGCAACGCTAGCGTTGCCACACAGCGCCCAGTCCTTGTCTCGCTGACGTTAGACTACCGAGTAGTTCCAGACGTTCTCTACAAGTGGCGGTTCAAAGCTGAAGCTCGGTCAAGTCGGGGTAAAGCTGGTCAAGAAACTATCGACAATCTCACAACAGCTCTTGCTTCGAAGCCGTTAGTAAAGTTTTACCCGACTGGCGACGTTGCTGGCACTTCTTATTTAGTTGAGATGACATCGTTGCCTCACGCCCAGAAAGGTACTGAGTTCGGCGAAGAAGGTGAATATGATGTCGAGGTATCGCAAGTAACAGATTAAAAGAAAAGCCCCGAGGGAATCGAAACCTCGGGGCTTTTCTTTTGGGCAGGTAGCCCGTCGCAGTAGGAGCCAACCGATACGACTTGTCTATGATTGCATGTCCAAGACAAACGTATCTTATCAGTTGAAACTACTTAGCGCTGACTAGGGCTGCACAGCTGACGTAACAAGATTGCACTCACAGCTCGGGCAATGGCGCATTTTCTGGCGAACACTCGTTTTACCTACCAATCGATACATTCCTCTGCGGCGATTAGGCTGACGATCCATTTCAATGTCCCACATATCGTCTTTTAGCGTGAGTATACGAGCTGCAACCCGTTTACTTCCCGAGACTTCTTCTAAGCGCTCTACGGTGACATGCTTGCCGAAATTTACTGCCAGTTCGTGAAGAATAAATTTCTTCTGACCTTTGTAGGCTTGAACATCATCGGCGGTCATAAAGTTTGGGTACATTAGCTTTTCCTTTTCACTCTCGGCAACGTGCCGAGCTTTTTGTTGTTTATAGATTGGTATGCTTGCTGCGATGCTTTGTGGCGCTTGAAGAATCCGTTCTTCTTTACCTCGACTGGCTGCTCGCACATTTCACAGATCGAAAGAATCCTTCCGTTGACTTGCGCTGACTTGCGATTTTCCTCCACCTTGAACGATGGCTGGAGTTCCTGCATACGCTTCTCTCCAGTTACGCACCAGTCCACGCTAAACCTTGATTGATTGAGAGCCATTTACCACCGTCCGTTCTTGTTGTGTTTCATTCCAATTTTTTTAGAATGAACCTTTTTTAGCGGGGACAATTTATAAAACTACTTTTTGGAATGTTCGAGAACGCTTTGGAATTTGCTTCGAACATCTTTAGCGAGCTTTGCATCAATGCTTGAGTGTCGTAGGTAAGCATCTACGGCATCGGTCGGGATCATAGCCGCCAAAGAGTCGCCCGAAATTCTTTGGGCTACAACTCGCTCCACGTTTATCTCGACCGACTCGACCACATCAGCTGTTTTACTTAGCGCCTCACGTATCTTGGCGACTTCTTCTGGCGATGGCTCCTCTCCTGCTGATACGTCTTGTCGATAGCGAGCTACGTCGTAATGAACGGTTTCATTACCCAGTTGAGTATCTTCGTTAGCGTCCAGTAGTCTGATCGAGGTTTTGTACGGAATAAAAGTTTCGACTTTACCGAGGTATTCGGTGTCGATAACTACGAACCCTTTTCGATGTTCAGCATCACCCCAGTCGGTCGGTTGCGAGCTGCCGATGTAGCCTTTTTGAGAAGGGTCGTGAACGTGTCCGAGGAACACCGCATCAAAGTTTGCTGCAAGTGCGTCGTAGTCGAATACAACGTCCTTGCCAGCCCATTGGAGATTCGGCGAGTGAGCCAGCTCTGTGCCGCCAGCGTAGCTCACCATAGCGTGTCCGATAAGGACGTTTTTAAGGTTGGGGTTTATCATCAAGTTGAGTTCATCGAGGGCAACGGCTTGTGTGAGTTCGAGCTGGGTATCTAAATTCCCATTGCACATACGCGCATCAACACCATATGCCTGTGGCGTTATCCACGGCAAAAACACAAAGTTGGTGTCTCCCCAAACGTATTGAGCTGGTTTTTTTCTTGCCCATAGCATTGCGGTAAAAAACGCCCAAGTTCCCGACGTTGAATCTTTGGCAATTTCATCGTCGTGGTTTCCGTCAGCCCCCATAAAAGCAATCATGGCGGTGTTGAGTCGCCAAATTTGATCGTGCATAAACTTTCCATCTGACGGCGACGGCTTACGGCTGTGGAATATGTCACCAGCTAAGGCGACGGCATCTAGTTTGTTTTCTATGGCGTAGTCAATTAGCTCGACAACTGGGGCTCGCCATTTCTCGTCGGATACGCCGAACTTGTTTGCTCCGATGTGTGTGTCGGCTGCGATCGCGATTTTCATTATTTTGTTACCTCAATACATTTCGGGCATGTAACGTCGTTGATTTTTGTAGATTCTTCTACCACTTCTGCCCATTTTCCATAGACAAGAATTCCGCATGGCGTGTACGTGTTGAATATGTAACTCATGTGAATCATTATTTGATCCTGCTTTCGTTGCCGTTTGAGACAATTTCGATTTGTTGGTCAACCATCTGTTTGACGGTTTCTATGTGGGTGATCGCTACTACGTCGATCCCTGTGTCAGCAACTTTTGCCAGCATGTTCATAAACTGTTGCTGGTAATTTCCTGTTAACCAGGCATCGGCTTCGTCGAGGTACAAAGTCTCGTAATGAATCCCTTGTGCAGCTCCACCAACTTCAGCGAGCCCCAGTCGAACGGCAAGCGCTACGGCTACGCTCTGTGCGCCTGACAGCTCGCTCCACGGCTGGATTGCTCCGCTGGGCAGGATCACACCTTCGTCGAAAGTCTCTCGATCTGTGTCAGTCTGAGTCGAGAACGCTATTTCGAATTCTGGAGCGATGATTGCCAGCCATCGGTTGCAAGCTGGTTCTAGTTGTGCGAGCGCTTGGTCAATGATGAGCTGGCGTATTCCGTTGACACCGCACATCAACACAACAGTTTCCCATTGGTGTAATTCGGTTTTGTGTTCTCCGAGCAAATTTCTGTAATTGGAGAGCTGCGTTTTAGCTTTCTTGGCAGCTGCAAGAGCTTGCTCGCCGAGCGCTACATTTACTCGTTGCATATCTCTTGCTTCAAGCGATACCCGCTCATTTTCGAGCGCCTGATTCTCGGTTGCAATCAAGCGTTCTAGGTAGTTTGATTCGGGTCGCTCTGTTGTTTCAATCCACCGTTTCATGTTTGTGATATTGACTTCAATTTCGTTTGCTTCGCCGACTAACACATTTTTTTGAATTTGCTGAGTTTGTATTAAGTCTCCTGCGTTTGCTGCTTTTGCTCGAAGCTCGATGATTCGTTCGTCTTGCCCTAGTTCACTTGGCACATCGAACGGTGCTGGCATGGTTTTGTCAGCTGGTCGAGCTGGCGGGATTTCTTTTTCCAATTCAGCAATTTCTTTTCGAGCGCCTGAGATTATCCCCTCCCAGCCAGTTCCGTTGGCAATTATGTTGTCGAGTTCTTCGCGCCTTTTACCAGTCAGCGGCTGATTGCATGTACGGCAAGTGCTGTTTTCCAATTCCTCGATAGCAGCTCCAATTATTTCGGCTGCTGCAATTTCATCGTTCAAAACTATTTTGTGATTAGCAATATCTTTGTGAAATTGTTCGACCTCGCTTTGCCATCGGGCAATCGCTCGGTCATATTCATAATTCCAATTATGTTGAGCTTCGCGTATACGCTCGTTTTCGAGCCGAACTTTGTCTATTTCGGCTTGTCGATCTGCGATTTTCTTTTGGTGAGTGTCGTAGTCCGAGTTGATGCTGCTAAGTTGAGCAGCTGATTTTTGCAGCTCGGCAATGTTGGTGTCGATTTTGTTTATTGATGCTAGGCAAGTTGTTGCTTGGATTTGTGCGGCTGCCAGCCTGTCGTCCCTGTCTTTCCATTCGACAACTATTTTTCGACCACGATCCACGGCGGCGCTTGAGTCCTTTAGTTTGCTGGAGGCTTTTTCCAAAGCAATATCGGATTCGACACCGAGCAATCGTGCTGCGGCAAGAGTTTGGCTAACAGCATCAAGCGGTTCAGCTGCTTCCGCTATCACAGGAATTGCACCTTCAATTCGAAGTATTTCTGATTCGTAGTGAGTCACTCGTTGTTTAGCAATCAACTCCCATTGATCCCAGTCGCCAGTTCCAGCGACAATTTCGCGAAGTATGCCTTTCCGCTCGTAAGCGTTTGCTTCAAGGAATTGCCCAGCGCCTTCACGTTGTCCAACGTAGGCGGTCATTTGCCATACCTCAAAGCTGCCAGCAATAGAATTGATTGTCGCTTGAGTTTCTTTAACGGTGGCTTTGGTGAGGTCTGATTTGTCAGTAAGCAACAGCTGAGTTACGCCGCCCTTGCCATTTTTGTTTAGTCTGAATCGGCGTGTAACCACATATTCAGTTCCGTTCGAGTTGAACGTCAGCTTGCCGACCATTTCACGTTCGCCGTGTCTAACTAAAAAGTCTTGGGTTCTGCCTGGAGTTTGACCCCACATCACCCACGCTGCTGCTATTCCGAGGATTGTCGATTTCCCTGTTCCGTTTTGTCCCGTTACTAGGCTTAATCCGGTCGGTATTTTGTAGTTTGCGTTGGCGAACGTCCTCATGTTCGCCAGCTCTACGTTTTCGATTCTCATAAGTGTCCTTGTGGCAGTCGCAAGAGCAGGGTCCATTGAACCTAATGTTCTTCATTCTGCCGTTGATTCTTGTAGGTCTGTTTGTTGCCCACATACCAAAGCACTCGGTCTCACAAGTTACGTGCATATTGTGTACACACATAGCTGTGAGCCGAGCATCGCCTTGATTGGGCGCACCGAGCGCTACCACGGAAGTTCTTCGATTTGCTCTCCGTCCTCGACTGTGATTGCAGGGGCGGGGCTCCAGCACATCATCTTGACAGAATCAACTATTTCTTCGAGTGAATAGTCGCCTGATCGAGTCATAACTGCTACGCCTTTTCGCCCGCTAGCTCCTTCAAAATTGAACTTGTCAATTTCAATTTCACCTAACTCGTTAATAGCAGCAACAACTTCAAGTGCGAGTTCTTTCGCGTCGATTGTTTTCACACTTCGATCTAGTCCGCTTTCGGCTGGTGCGATAGCCTCTATGGTTTCGCTAACGTCCCGAACGTCGCCTGTTGTAGCGTCCATCACTTCATTCCCGTCTATCAGGGTTTCCATGTTGACACCTAGCGGACATGCTAGTTCCATCGCTCGGCAATACGCTCTCTTGACTGCCATTTCAGCGGGGTTCGCTTTGGCTACTGGTTGGCTGGCATCACGCTTTCCACCAGCTCGACCAAAGTTTTCGAACGGCATACGCTCGCCGTTGATCGGGTTCAACTTCCAGATAGTTGCTACGATTCCGACCTCGTTATCTTCTAGTTGGTACGCTTCTCGCTCGTCAGCTGTCATAGGTCGGTCGGTTGCTCCACCGTCGAGAGCCCCGAGCGCTCGCTTAGTCCAGAACACTCGACCCTTGTAGTTCAAGTAGAGTTTGCCGTGTATCACGTTCATGTGCATCGGCTGGAACCCGTTGGCGGTGAGCTGGGTGGCAAGTATCAGGTCAGAGTCAGGCAAGTTAGCGCCGTACCCTTCGATGCTTTGTTCTAATTCTTTGCCAGTAATTGCGATTTGCTGATCGCTTGGTTTCACTAGCTCAAGTGCGGTCTGTTGCGTCACAGTCATCTCTCCATGTTTCTGCCGCAGTTTCGATTGGATTGCGGCGTTCTGAATTTCGCCAGTCTGATATTTTTCGGTTTCCGAATTCACCCTAATGCGATCTGCTGGCTGGTCGTCGCAAAAGTAACAGTAGTCATCGCCGTACTTAGTGATGAGCAACTTGTCGGGGTGAATGGCACAAGCAGCTCGCCGTGTTTGGGCGAGCTGCTGTTTTCGGTGTCGTAGTGTCATTTACTCGCCAGCGATTTTGTAGCCGCCAGCTCGCAATTCAGCGTGGGTACGCCTGAGCGCTGTTACGGACTCTACGGGCAAGTCGATGGTGCTGTCGGCGTTTTGGTAAATCTTGACGTTTACCTGAGTTTCGCCTTTCGCAGTTGACTTTATTTCGATTGAACTTTGACTCAATCCTTCGGTGTTTGGCGTGACCATTTTGGCTCCTTAAAGCGAAGCGCCCGTTGAATCCTCTCTACTGGCTTCAACGGGCGCTTCGATATTCAGTTTTCGTTCCAGTAGAGAGTGCTGTCTACCTTACCTTATTTGGGTCGAACCCTGCACTCGCGGCGACACTATCTATCTTGCGTTCGGTATCTGGTGTGGGGAAATACTTTCCGTGAAACCAATTACTGATAGTGTTTCGATGAACTCCTAGTGCGAGCCCAAGCTCCAGTTTGCCTAGTGAGTTGGGGTGCGAGTTGGGGTCTCGTAGCTTCAATGCCAACGCTCGAATTGTTTTTTTATTCCATCGTGTTTTCATTGCATGTACGGGGTTGCATAAAGCACCCACTCTCCATCGTGTCCTTGTAGCCGCTGACTGGTGAATTGTCCGTTACCCGCAAGTTCGGCTAATTTTTTGAAACGGCTGTAACAGTTACAGTGATAGTTCGCTCGTTCATCGTGTATGGAAGTTTCTTTCAGCTCTGCCGCCCCAGCTTCGGTCGAGTGCCACGGTTGTTGATCGTGGTTATCGGTCGCAACCCTGACCGCTTCTACGTGGAGCTTCTCGGTTCCAATCTGAAGGTCGCCGAGCAAGTATCCATCGCAGCCGCCGACTGCTTCTAGCCGTACCCCAGTAAGCGGGATACGGCTGGTGTTTCTACTTGTAGTCATGCGCTGCCTCGTATTCCAGAATTTCATATCCTGCACTTGCGAGCGCATCGGCAATCTCGGCTGTGGTGTCGCTGTCCCATTCATGCCCCGACAGTAGCCTGTGGATTTTGTCGAGCGTTTCCGAGGCACTTGGCGTAGCCTTGACCTTTTGCTCGGGCTGTTTATCAGCCCAAATTATTTTGCGTTCGCCGTGGCGAATAGTTCGTATTAGTTCGTTTGTCATTACACGTTCCGGTAGTGATTCTGAGTGACTAGCACTCGCTGGTTGACTCGCTTGATTCGGATAGGGTCGGCGTACCAATTAGCGCAGCAATCGTATGAGTGCTGGCAGTAGTCGCCTTCTGGGTTGTACGCCCATCGCTCGCCGATTTCTTCATCGGTGATTCCAGCGGGTAGTACTACCCATGTTTTCTCCCAGTCGTTATCGCTGTCTGTCGATGTGGCTAGGTTTAGCTTGAATCGTTGTTTAGTGGTCATTTCCATGTTGCCTCTTGAATAGCTAGTTTTGCGAGCTTGGTTACTTCAAGCTCAAATTGATCTTGTAACTCGGCGGTGCTAACTGCAATCCCAACAAACGAAATGCCTGTCCCCCTCCCGTGGTTGAGCGATGCCCATTGAGTCATGTTGTTAGCGAGGTGGCTGTTGAGCTTGGCGGCGAAACTTTCAATCGCTGTGTACCAGTCAAAGTCGTCGTAAATTTGATCGCCTTGTTTATCGGTTGGAATTGCCGATGCGAAACATTGTGCCGCTGATATAACGCCGAGCCGGTAGCCTGAGCTGCCTTCGATTTCGTCGATGAATTCGAGGTCAATAGCGGCGCTGGCTACACCCAACTCGAACGCGTTTTCCATGTCGGCGTAGTCAAAGTTGGTGCGACTCATAATGTTGTCGAGGTCGCTGACTGGTAGCTTGCTGACTGGGGCTACCTCCCTAACTCTAAATTCGTCGGGGTCGTATCCTTCATCAGCTGCGCGTTCGCCCGATGCGATCTGGGCGGCGATTTCTGCGAGGTCGCTGTCTATCTCTGCTTGAGCTTCTTCACGGCTGTCGAATACTAGCGGTATTTCGTTACCGTCGGTATCTTGGGTGGTCGAGGCGTTTATCCAGCCGTCGCACCATGTTTCGTGTTGTATTTCGTACTTCATTTACTTAACTTCCTCAACTTCATAAAAGTCGTGTTCCTGCCAATTCCTGACAAGTTCGCCCTTGCCTTCGCTGACTAGGTGTTCGGCTTCTTCTTCGGAAGATGCTTCGACTTGGTAGGTGTCGGCGGTTGAGCGGTATTCGATTACGTCGTATTTCATTTCGATCCTTCTTTGCTTTCTGTGCAGTAAGCCCACTCGCAGGTGTCTGCTGACTGGTCTACAATTTCGACGATCAAGCCAATCGGCTGATCTTTGCCCAAACAGTTTTCGCAGATTTTTACTGGGCGATAAAATTCCTGGGTCATTTCGATCCTTCTTTGTTTTCGCTGTCTGCTTTAAACCCGCTGTCGTGGTTCATAAGCTCGTTGTAGTCGCCCCATGCGAATATGTCGGCGTTGACTGCGTGAGCGTCGGCGCTGTCTTGGTCACTACGGGCGGCGACTGAGGTGATCGTTCCATCTGGCAGGAACATCGATTGCGCTGTCTGGCGCTCGGCTTTGTCGGTCATGTCTAGCTCCTATCGCCGCCAGCTCTATGGCTGGCGGCTGTCTGGGGTTTATATGAGCCCGAGCCTGAGCATCGGCGACTCTTTGCCGTGTTCGCACTCGCCGTCGGCTTCTACGTCGCAACCGTCCTCAGTCGTTACTACTGTGCCGTCGCCAAAATCTTCGTCGCCTATTAGGTCAAACATCTCGATTCCCTTTCGATTCCTAGTGCTGATCTAGCACTATCGGAGCGCCGATACCCAACCGAGAATATCGACGCTCTGATAGTGCGGCGAGCCGTTGCCAGCTCGCCGTCGATCTATCTGTTGTTAGCGATAGTGTTATCAGGGTAGAAGTGTTCCCCGTCCCACACGCCGTCCTCGTAATCTGCGCGAGATTCCTGATACTGGCGATTTTCCATATCCGCCTCGTGAGCGATCTGGCGGGCGCAGGATTCGCAGATACCTTCTTCATCTTCGAGGGTGTCTTCGATCCATTCAAGCTCCGAGCCTTTAAGGGTGCTTCGAAATCCATCATCAGAGTCTCCGCAATCCGCACACGTCGAGCGCCAAAATATCGACCTAGCGGTTGGTGAATCTTCAATGGCATCTACGCCGTCAGTTACAACAGCCTCATAGACTTTCAAAATGGTGGGAATATCCGCACCGTCCCACCATGATTCAGTCTGCCACCCACTCCACTCGGCAATTCTTCTTAACTTGTCTATGTCGCTCATCGGTAATCTACAATCTCAAGGTGTCCAGATTGCTGAGCGGCTTCGATTATCGTGTTGTATCGCTCCGTCTGCGTCGGGAGCGGCGACACATAACGGGGATCGTTCAAGCTCTCCATATCCCGCGGCGATACTTCGTTGTATCGGCGTTGAAGCGAGAGATTGCGCTCAGGGATATACCAGCGTTCGCTGTCTACTTCAAACCCGCTGTCGCGGTTAACAATGCCTGCTGACTTCATAAAGCGGGGTGCGTCCATATCTTCCTCCAGATATACGTTCTCGCCGTCTGTATAGCTGTATGAGCTGGCGGGTGCGTCGGCGAGTTCGTAAGCGCTGACTGGGACTTTAAGCCAACCGTGGGAGCTGTCGCTTATAAACTCCATTGTGTGGGTGTCGCCGTTGGTCGGCGGGGTTGTTAGCAGCTCTATGATCTGCTGTCGGGTCGTGTCGTTCATGGGTCTCGATTCCTTCGGGCTTGTGTCGGTCGCTGGGGCGCTTCGCTCCAGAGCTAAGGCGCTAACGGGGTGAATCGTTAGCGCCTACGCTCTGCGGCGAAACTAGGCTAATCGGCGGGGGCGAATACATATCCGTCGTGTTCGATGTATCCCCAATCTCTCATTACGTGATCGAAATATAATTTCCAGTCGATGTAATAAGCGATCTCGTCGGGGACGTTCAGAAGCGCTCCGGTTTCGTCGGCGAATTGCTCGGCGTATTCTTCGCCGCTCATTTCGCCGCAATACTGTTGATCGAACCGTTCGGCGTAGTCGCTAATATCCTGCGGCAAATCGTCCTTGCCTTGATAGTCGATCCACGCGAGAAACGCGGCTTCGTCCCGTATTCCGTCCATTACTGCGGACAACTCCGCAACATCTCGGAGCGGCGTATATTCCTCGATCAATCGACCAAATCCTTCGTGGTCGAAGATCGCGAATTCTTCGGCGTATGGCTGGCGGCTGGTGGCTAGTATTCGGGCGGCTTCGGCGTTCAGCTCGTCGCCGTCTTTCCCGTCAACGTCTACCCACTCGCCGAGCAAGTCGCCGTTGTTGTAGTCGGCGAGCGATCCGATCCAAATTCGGCGCTCGGTTGCTGTTGTTGTTGTCATGTTCTTAGGCTCCTGTAATCGTGCTTAGTAGGTCGGCGGCTTCGTCGGCTGCCCACGCTGCTTCTTCGAGTTTGTCGGCGGCTTCGTCTAGGGTGTCGGCGGCTTCTTCGAGTGCTTCCAGTTGGACTGAGGTGATCGTTCCGTCTGGGATGTTGCCGATCTTCTCGCGCTCATCGTCGGCGAGCTGTCGCACTTCGTCGGCGATGCCCGAAAATCCGTTGTCGGTGAAGATGTTTTCGATCTGTGTTTGAACATCTTTGCGGGTCGTGTCGTTCATTGTTTTCGATTCCTTCGTTCGTTCGGTTGGTCGAGCTGAGCGGCTCGGCATAGCTCGCAAGCGCTCAAGGCTTGCGAGCTGTACCCAGACGTTAAGCGTTGGCGTTCTGGCTGGCAAGGTAACGCCGTATTGCATAGGCGCAATGCTCGCAACATTCGGACACGGGCGCAGCTGGCGCAGCTGGGGCGGCTTGGTCGAGCTTGTAGAGGTAGGCGTTAACTCGGTTTACGCAAGTTAGCGCGAGCTCGTCCCTGCCTGATTGAATCATCAGCTGCATCATCTGAAGGTCTTGCATGGCTCGCCTTGCGTCGTAGTCTGGGGCGAGCTGGTCGGCGAGCTGTTTTAGTTCGGTTGTCATTAGAGAACTTCTCCGTCTATTTTGATAGTTGTAGCTCCGGCGTTCGGGGCTCCGAATTCGTGGAGCGGGGTGAATTGTTCTTCCCCGTTCCGGTGATAAATAAATCCTTTGTAGTAGCTCTCTCCGTCGTCGTCGAGCATCTCGAAACTCGAGCGGATAATTCCCGCTCGGGTCTTAACGTGTGGGTCTCCTGAGTGTCGCCCTTTGGCGTTGGCGTTGGTTCCAGCTGGGGCGGCTGGGTCGGCGATCCGGTCAAGGGTGATTTCCCAGTAATACGAATAACTCATTATTTCGCCGCCTCTGCCCATGCTGTCGCCCAGCGCTCGAGCAGCTCGACAATGTGAGCGTTTTCGGGTGCGTGAATGTCTAGGTCGTTGCCACCTAACGCAATATCAACAGCTGCAAACCGTCGGCGGGCTTCGTGTTGGGCTGTTGTGAGGTTTCCTGCGTAGGCTTTCCATGCGGCGGGTTTACTTTGATCTGCGAAGGCTTGCACCTCGTCGGCGTGTTCCTGTATCCCTTCGGGGCTGTACTGGTGATTTAAGCGCCTAGCTTCGGTGATTGCTTCATATTCATTAACGCAGCATGTAACTGCTTCACTGTCGCCGTTGGCGAACACTTCCCGCACTTCGAAATGTCCGGTCTCGATTAGGTCGCCCGTTGTCGGGTCTGCGTGTTCGTCGGTCTGGACTATGAATGATGAGGTCATTGTTTCGATTCTCCA
>Ga0098052_1000207_pt1 | contig 35822 bp, 48 predicted proteins | sample 15_taG_FD_81591 | JGI IMG/M metagenome (GOLD analysis project Ga0098052, IMG submission 81591) | Marine viral communities from the Subarctic Pacific Ocean - 15_ETSP_OMZ_AT15312 metaG | ecosystem: Environmental > Aquatic > Marine > Oceanic | place: Pacific Ocean | collected 2015-01-18
CCTGAGATAACGTGTTCGGCATACATCCAATCGAACTGTCCACCATAGTGGCCCTTAGCACCTCGTGCTACGTGGGGGGTGTGCTTGAAATTAGCCAAAGACTCCCCTGAATGTTTTGCTAGTTCCGGGATGGATGCTGCCAAATCCTGTATAAATTTCACACCATCAAAATACTCTAAGACGCCCAAACCCTTGGCCTCGTGAACTGCCTCTATTGCTTCATTCAATTGTCCACATAATGTTTTCATTTTGTACTCCTGTAATACTTAAACCCTATTATCATACAAAATCGAAGCCATTTCTTTGGCTAAATCAAAGGGACGCTTACTCCTTATATCCACACTTTTAGAAGAAGCTATTTCTCGTGTTCCTTTTCTTATACGAGAACGCAATTGACCTTCCCTTACTTCCAGATCAAAATTAACATAACGATTCCTATCGTCATAATGAGTCAATTCAAAATGAATTCCATGCATATCAAGCGCACCCATCTTAAAATGAGTAAAACCTGAATTAGATGTAACCCGTAACTTTAATTCGTAAAAATCCCTTTCAACAAGAACATTTTCTATTTCTTCCAAAATGTCCTCTTCTTCGGGATTTACCCTAGATCGAGTCAGCTCGTTCAATTGCTCACACAATGTTTTCATTTTTTACTCCTAAATGTAACCTGGATTACCTGGATCGGAATCACCTTTGAACTCGTTGAGCGATGTTTGATCTGAAGTGAAGGTAATGGATACTGTTTTTCTCTTGTAGTATTCCCCAAAATTAAGAGCCCGATCCTCATAAGGATATTCCATGTAGACTCGAATAACCCCGGAAAGAGCGTTAATGCTTTTGATAATTGAACCTACGAACAATGTTACCCCCAGTTGGAGGGTAGCAGCATCTAAAATAGCTTCTATGGAAGTCTGGAGCGTTCCGGTAGCTGCTGAAGTCTCATGGATAACCGTCATCTTAAAATCGACTTCTTTGCGTGTGGAAGGAATTAAATTGATCTTGGTTCCGGCTATCTTGTGTTTCACTTCGTAGAAATCTTTGAAATCTTGGATCTCCTGTGCCGTAAGTATATGGATAGCGCTAACAGATGTCCCAGCCAAAAAAGCTTCGTTCGTATTGAAATCTTCAACGACCTCAACTTTAGAATTTCCAGTAATACTGAACACAGTATAGGTTCCATTATTAGCAGCCGTGTTAGCTCCTGTTACATTAAAAGTTTGGTTGAGAGTTAAACCTCCAAAAGGATTTAAAGTCGTATCTTCCAAATAAGCCTTGTTTCCTCCAGCAGCCTTTGTGAAAGAAGTAGAAACCCCCACAGCCCCCGCTCCATTTTCTGGATTCATGACATAAGAAACATCCATCTCACATACAGCACTGGGAGTTTCTCTAACCTGAGTGCTCTGGAAGTGGGTAAAGCGAAGGGAGATAGCTTCAGAATCTTTGAGAGTAACTGCCCGACCGACTGACGCATAATATCGAGGAGCTAATTTTTGAACTGTTTTGGTGGCTTCCTCGTTAGTTCCTGTGGTCGCTATATCCCCTCCAGCTATCTGCTGAATGTTGGTGATGTTCGCATGAGTAGAAGTAAACAAGGATAGAGACAGATCGATAGCATCCAAAACCTGTCCCGGAGTTTCCAGGGCTAACAAATTCACAATAGTTGAAGCAGCAGGTTTAGCGCCGTTGATACCATCCCCAAATTGAAGGATGCAATCTCCGTCAAAACGTGAAAGAAGGAGGATGTCATTAGCTCCAATAAAATCTTCTCGATTGAATACCAGAGTTTTTGAAACCCCGCCGAAATCAATAAAAGCGTATTTGGGCAATCCATTAGCATCCACATCCGAACTGATCTGATAATCAGTAGATCCCAGTAAATAGGAAGCAAAATCAGTAGCCGAAGTAATGGTCTTGGAATAGGTTTTCCAGGTCCCTAGAATCACAGAGAATTTTCTTCCTAAAGCTGCCAGCGTAGTTCCTTCCAAGAAAGCTTCGTTAGTATCAAAATCCTCAACTATTTCTACTTTAGAGGTAGAGACAATATTGAACACAGTATAGGTCCCATTATTAGCTGCTGTTGCTGAACCTGCTGTGGTGAATTCTTGATCAGCCGAGAGGGAACCAAAAGGACTCAAAGTGTTGTCTTCGATATAAGCCTTGTTCCCTCCAGCAGCTTTCACATAATTGGTTGTGGTTCCTACTGTGAGAGAGGATGCTATAGCTTTCTTGATTTCTGTATTGTCATTCTCAATCGAAACAGTATAGGTTCCTAAAGTTCCGATCTTGCCCCTGCTCAGAACAATAGAAGCATTTCCTACGCCAGGATCTATATCAGCTCTGATTGAAAATCTGGGAGCTGTCTTCCTCCGGACATTGTATCCAAGAGCTTGGGCTATCAGATAAATGGAGGTTGTGAGCTTGGCTTCGGATATGTAGCTTTCCCTTCTAATGGTATCAATTCGATAATTGAACATAGAACCAGTTCCCGCCATGAGTTCAATCATGGCTTCCCCGGCTCCAGACTCAAAGAAATCTACCCAAGTCTGATAGTCATCAAGACCTTTTATATATTCCTGAAGATCAGCTTTGACAGCATCAAAAGAAAGGAAAGAACAAGTTTGAATAGCAGCCACTCAAATACTCCTATGTTCGTTTCTTAAGCTTGTGGGACTTCTTCTGGGCTCTGGAGATCTTGGCCTTTTGAGATGCAGACATAGGACCTCTCCGTTTTGGGGTTCTGCGCTTTCTGAGTTTCTTCCTCTTTTTTAAGTCTCGAAGATCAGTAGCAGACACATCAACGACCTTTCCGCCCCGAACCACTCGGATCTCTTCCAGGGGAACTCCCTCAGCATAAATTTGATGATCTATGAGAGCTTCTTTCATTCTATCTAGGCGAGATTCCATCTCCGACTCCTTAAGTTGAAGCAACGGGTACAGCTACCCGAAATTCTTTAATATCGTTCGTGCGAACTCGTTTGTAACGAATTTTTATGTTGTAACGCCGTTTATATTGTTCTACCAGAATTTCACTTTCATTCAATAAAATAAGAACACGAGGGTCCCATCTTTCAATAGAAGATCCCAGCTCATTCAAGATTCGGAAAGCAGTGTTTTCTGACAAAGGCTCAAAAAGAAGATCCTGAAATCCAGAGCCAAATTCTCTATTACGAAAACGAGTCCCTATGCGGGTCATCATGATATTCTCAATGCTTTGATTTATAGAGTTTTCTTCGTTTGTAAGAGTAGGACGAAGATCTCCTAGAACAGAGAATCGTTGATTTATGTCAAAAGGAATTTCCGTTTTTCTAGGCATGTCAGGACGGGTTAATTTTAACCTTCCCGCTGCCTTTGGAAGAGATTGTTATATTAGCGTCACTTTCTATTGTAACATCTTGAGCCCCATCAAGAGTAATTTTTGCTTGTCCTGTGACAGTGACATCCTTCGTAGCATTGAGATCCACGGTATCTTCCGCATTAATGATCAATTCTTTTTGGCATGTAATGGTTGTTTTGCCTGTCTTTTCGACAAAGATTTTTGTCCCGGAGGAATGCTCGAACGTGACTTCTTCTTCTTTCTTGTTGACGAGGAAGTAGTTCCCTTTCTCGTCTTCCCATCCGTACATTTCTCCGTAATCCGGGGAAGTGAATTTGTTTGATTGGATACCAGAGGCTTTTGAAAACACATCGGGCAAGTACACCCCAGAATAAACAGAGTTTTCGAGAAACAAAACGGACACATAATCATCCTTCTTCGGTATGTAGAAAAAGTAACCTGTCTGGGGTCCTCTCATCATGCCCATCCAGGGAAGGTCTGCGTCTGGAGTCTTGGTTGTGTCTCCGAAGAGTTCATCAATTCTGATCTGTAGTCTGCCTATTTTTAGAGTGTCGTCCTGGGATACGACCTTTCCTCTAAACATTTTTCCAGTGATAGAAGAAACCTTGCCCTCGAAAAGCCGAGCCATATTTACAAGAGAATTTGTCATATTTGTCGATGTCCTTCTCTACAAAAATGTATTCTCTCGTAGTAACCACTGTGGGAATACCCTCGGACAATTCGAGTGAGGATGTATTCTCCAGATAAAAAGGGATCTGATTTAGCTGAGGGAATTTCAGATACATTAGGATCTTGAAAGAAAAGGGAAGCTTTGTCCAAAGGACTAATCGTTCTCTTCACAGCTCCGAGAGTCGTTCTGTCTGCAATTACAACAGAACCCCCTACCCTGGAAAATTGAGTGAGTCCCTTCATATTAGACAAACGAGCTTTGTGATAATCTTTATGTTGATTTGATGCTGTGTAATGGGCGGTAGGCATTCTATTCTGCGTCCTGGTATGAGTGGACTGGACTTTGGTTTTCCCCTCAACCGATTGTGGATCAGTTTCCGTGTAAACCCCTTGCTCCAGATCCCACACAGCTTGAGACTTTCCTTGAGCTGTCCATGCATTAAGAAATCCAGAACTGTCAGAAACATATGGGGCTGTGAATGTGAAATCAGAGGAAGAGGATTCCGACCCATGCTCTGCCAGAGATATAGAAGATATTCCATTATGAATGCGGTCAATAACATCGATGTAACGAAATACGCCATCCACTGTAATAGCAGGGACAAACAAAGAACCTTCCTTGTACCCATGCATCCAAAGATGATCTACAAATGCTCTGGGAGAAAGTCCCCATGAGATCCATTTCATGGAATCAGCAGAGGACGTAGCCACTACAGGAGTCGCTGCTGTATTCACGTAGACAGAAGCCATATTTTTAATCACATCGGTAGAAAGTCCATCATAAGATCCGACCACCCTGGAATTAAAGTATTTGTCAGCTCCTGCAAGAAGTCCCGTTATCTTAACAAGATATTCGTGTCTGGCTCGAACCCCTGGAGAGACTTCGACTTTCACAGGGTCAAATTTATATCGAAAAGATTCATCCCGATTGGGTCCTATCTGAATCTGAACCTCTTGCCCTACGTTGAGTTTTTCCGAAATGATGGTGTAGTCGGTTAAAACCAAATTCAACTTGAAAGAGGGAAAGACGTTTCCCGGCTCTTCGACAATAATCAGCTCAGTAACAGCGTCGAAGTTTACCTCAGTGCCTCCTATAGACACATCTAAATAAAGCTGGTTTGTTATCTCGAAGCCCATTCACGCAATCCCCGAAAAATCATTTAAAGAATCTGAATTAGCAAAAATAACTTTTTCTAAATCAGCCAAAGAGGGGTAATACAACCTTTGTCCTGTTTCTAAAAGAAAAGGATTCAAGAGATAATTGAACTCAGCCAAAACCCACCACAATTCATCGTTATTGTAAATATCCAATGCGATGGAATCTATGGCGTAGCGATTGCTTTCAGATACCTCAGCATAGCCGGACACATTTAATTGAAGAAGAACTTCCCGGACATCAGAATCCATTGAATCGAAATCTTCGATAGTTTCATTGAAAGTAAATATTCGGGCTCTATCAAAGCGCCTTGAAATTTGAACAGCCATATTCCCTCATCTTATTTTGTCCATGTCCCTATCTCGACCACACCAGATTCCAAAGCCCTGCCTAGAAATTTTTTATCTGCTCCTCTTGCTTTTTCCAATAACACACCTGCATCTTGTTCAGTTAATTCTCTGAAATCCGCAGCTTGGCCCAGAAACCATTTCTCAACTTGCTCAGCAAAAGGAACCATGTAGGTTGTTAAAGTTAAACCTATGGTAGCCACCGTTGGTTTTCCGTTTTTATCAGGAACCTTTTTATAAACAGGCTGAGGATTAGATAGAATAAGAGCATTATTGATATACAGCCAATTCCCTATTTTTAAAGACAGGAGCCCTTTCCTGGTATTAGGATCATAGGCCAATGGAGGCGTAAAGGTTAGATTGTCTGTAGACCCTCCCTTGGGATATGAAGCAGCCATGATCTTGGCTATGGGTTTTAGAACCTCTTCTTCTGTCTTAGCCTTGTCCGTAGATAAAAAAGTTAGCTGAAGAGGAATAATGAGATGATTGGAACCCGTCCATTTTAATTGGGTTAGAAACTGGGTTTTAAGAGTGAAGGGATCAGCGTCTGTGAAGGAACTTATAGGATTGATCCCTAAAACTTTTTTTCCTATTTGTCCAGCTCCCCGAACAAAAGAAGTTATGTCAGAAGCTCGTTCAAAAGCATCTATCGTAGATTGAAATCGATTGCCCCATTCCGTGGATAGTTGAGGCTGAATATCATGCTCCAAAATTCCTGTAATATTAAAAGCCCCGGCAGTAGAATCACTGCCATCCCATATTCTTACCTGGAGAAATTCTTGGGAACGAAGTTGGTCTATGTAGAAATCAGCTTGTCCCGCCATTACAATCCTCCAAAATTCCATAGATTAGTTTGGATATCTCCAATGTCTGTATCTGCTTGTCTCGCTTTAGGTGTGATGGATGCCTGATTTCCGCTTCCTCCTGAACTCGGCACTTGTACTACGATAGGAGCAGTGTCCTTTTTCTCTGAGTCCAATGAGGTGGATTCCGAAGTAGACACCCCGGCATTTTGAGGAATGCCCGATCCCTTTGCCCCGGTAAACTTCCTCCACATTTTATCTGCTGTAGATCGAGTCTTAGCTCTCCTCCATTTTGGTAAGTCGGGATCTAAGGACCCGTCCTCTTTGGGTAAAAAAGCAGGGTCTATATAAGCGCTGTCTCTGTTGTAGAAACCAGAGCCTAGTTTAAATCCCTTGCCCTGAAGGATTAATTCATTTCCTTTTTTTCGTCCCTCTGCTGTGTTGTAATCAATATCCTCATCAAATTCAATGAGCTTCTTTTTTATAGCTCTTCGCCGTAGAACTTGATCAGATAAAATACTGGTTACAGAATTTCCTCCGACAGTAGCTCCCAGGATTTTACGTCCCTCTACACTATTATGATCTAACCCAGCTTTAATACGCCTTTCAGTCGCATCTTCCTGTTCCTCTAATTGAACTTTAATAGCTTTTTCATTGCTTTTACTTTTCCACCACTCCCATCCCTCATCGGCTGCATCTGACATAGCTTTTATAGACGAACCCAGAGCAACGATCCCCAAAGACGTTTTAAGTAAAAGGGATATCCCTAGAACTGGAAGAGCTAGAAAACTAGACATGGATTTACCAATACGCTCTCTCCACTTTTTATATCCTTCGTGCTGCTCTTTAAGGAAAGTAAACCCGGATTTAACGGCCTCATACATCCGCACAATAAGCATTTTTTGCTCGGACTTCTCTTTTTTCTCAGACCCAAGTGTAATTGGAGTTTCTTCGGGTTTATTTTTTTCATCCGAAGAAACAGAAGTAGCATCGATAGAAGCTTTTACTGGTTCCAGATCCTTTTCAAGGATTCCATGTAATCCCTGCATAAAACCTGCTGCATCCTCCGCAGATAAAACAGATCCTTTTCCTTCCCCTTTTCCAGCTCCTGTGGTTAGTCCGGCTGCTGTTCCCCCAAGAAAAGTAGAAAGAACCTTCCCTCCAAAAGACTTCCGGTTTACTTGTTTTCCTATCTCTTCAGCGCTCTTCTTAGATATATGGGCTCCAGAACTTCCTTTGATTACTCCTTGAATAGGCCCTGTTTGGGTTTGGGCTTCTTGAAGCGACTTCTCTGTTTTTTCCGCTATTTCTATTTGAGCTTTCCGCTGCTTCCTAACTTGATTTGCCTCAAGCATCTTTTCAATTTCTTGTTTTCTGGAGGGCTTGGCTGTGGACTGCCCTGCGCCGGATTGAGATAAAAGCTGACCTTGTTGAGTGACCAATAATTTAAGCTGTTTTTCCGATAATTTAGCCAGATCCTGGAATGTTTTGGTTGTTTCTTTAGCTCTTGTTTTCAAAGAGTCAACCGCATCCCCCATCTTCCTAAATTGATCTTTGGCTAATTGGATGAGCTGAAGAGAATCTAGTTTTTCAACAGAAGGAGAAACAGAAGGGGAAGTCTCGGAAGAAGATCCCCCGCCATGGAAAGAACCAGCTAAAACAGATGTTAATGTAGGCATAATTACTTCTCAAGCTGCTTCATAAGCCTTGCGTACAAAGCATAGACCTCGTTAAAAGGCATTCGCTTGAGCCCACTAAATTGTTGATTAGCGTGATAACCCAAAGCGAATTCTATTTCGATCAAAGTTCCCCAAGGTACGAAAAGGGAGAATGTCGATTACCTCAAAATCGACATTGAACGAGTACCTGTATCCACAGGAGGGTTTACTATCCCCGTCACCCAAAGGAGCTTTTTTCTTCTTCTTCCTTTGGTCATTAATTGTTTTTATTTGCTCGTCATCAGGATTCAGACAAACATTCTCTCTAGGAATAAGTCCGTGAAAAAGTTCCCGATCAACAGCCTCGATCATTTGCCCTGTTTCCACATCTTCTAGATTTTCAATGTAAGACAAGGCTTCATCAAAAGGAAAATTCTCGATACGAGCTGCGAGAATAGCATGATCTAATCGAGCCCCATTCTCCACAGCCTTGATGACAAGATTCCTGTGCTTCTTTCGGAACACACTCAAATGAAGTTCCTTATCCTGGTGATCTGTTATGACCACAGGAAGAGCTTTCACTTCCAAATCTCTGAATTGAAGATCTTTGGGAGAAAGTTGAACTGTATTTGGTTTATTACATTTGGCACAGGTGAATGTTGGGTTCCATGTCTTTCCTGGGGTTGTTTGAAAAGCTATGTAATTGGTAATGAACCGCAAGTCATCCGTAGATAACTCTTCTGGATCAATTCCTGAGATAGCTTTTGAAGCTATCATCTCAGCATCCTCATTAGTAAGGTTAGCGATATTCAGTCCTTGCATCTCATGGAAGGTCAGAGGTCGCCAGTGAACCATATTCTCCTTATAGGGGAGAAATTTAGAAGGCAGCGTAGTTAATTTATTCCACACTATATCCGGAGAGCTGCCTATCTCTACCGTGGGAAGTTGCGCTGTCTGTTCCAAATTATCCTCCTATTTATGAATGGCTTTTGCCTGTTACAGCAAAAGTGATTGAATATGTTAAAAGTTCATTCCCGTCCGAGGTTAAAGTTTTGGGTATCTCTCCTTTAGGATACACCCAAAAAGCTGTCGTCATAACAGGTTTCTCTTGCCCAGGAGCAAATTCCAAAATATCTAACTGCCTGCTAATGTTTTTGATACATCCTACAGTATGGGTTCTGGCATCAAAAACACCGGACTCTGCCCAATATTGAAGGTACTTATGGATGTGGCGCATAGCAGAATCATAGAACTCAATAACAACCTGCTCAGCAGCTCCTCCAACAGGAACATCCACAGATCTGGGATAGTTGATAGTTTCTGTCTCTACCCCAGCTATGGGATATGTCACAGTCCTAACAGGGAGCCATTTAGTCCAATCGATAGCAACACTATTCCCTGGACCACTTTTACCTTGAAGAAAATTCCGCTCTTCTCCTTTAGGATGAAGGCGAACTAAAAAATCGAACGCATTAGCGAACTCAATACGGGATAGCTGTTTAGGATCAATTGAGGCCACATTTATCTATCGTTCGGTTCCCCGCCCTTGTTGTAATCAAAGGTAAGGTAATTCAAAGTAAAATCCACTCGCCAGACATCGTTAGTCTCGCCAGCGAAAGATCCCCCAGTCACAACCTGAGGAGAACAGGCCAGAAGAGTCCAAGAACTCGCAGGAGTATCATCGATCTTAAGAGCCTGAAGAACAGCCTCTCTCAAATAATCCTGTTTTGGTTTCATCTTACCTGTGGCAGAATCATAGATCTCATTACTCCAGGCATTGATAGCCGAAATAACCAGAGCATCTTCTCCCTCAACAAATTGCATGGGAATGGATTGATTGAATTCTGGGAAGCCTTGAGTTTGAAAAGGCATTCCTTTGATCCTTCCCTGGATAGGGGTATGTGTCTTTTCAGGGGCTGTGAAGCCCAGACAACGAAAATCCAGGTGTTTTCCACCCGGCCCGATGTCTACGCCCGGAATGTCGCCTTTGATGATGAGACGGTATTTATACAGTCTCTGGTATTCTGGATGTCCAAGAACGTCTGATTGAGTTAGAGAAGCCATATATTATCCGCCTTATGTTGTCGAAAGGATTTGCTGCTCATCAAATCTCAGGGAAAAGTCAGTAGCAATAATTCCGAACTTGAGTTCTTCTGCTCCGTAAGGAGGAGCAACATAAACATCCACAATGAATTTCCGAGCTGCTAAAGTCTGAGGAGTGTTGTTTACTCCGATCTCAGCAATCACACGAAAATCCGTTACGCCACCTCTTGATTTGATGTCCCTCATCGTTGCCCGGACTGCCCCAGCAAAATCATCCAGGTTTTCCTGAGTAATGAATTCGAAGGCTTGATCCATGAGAGCTTCATTAAAGGTCTTCTTCAAATGGTTGAAAAGCTTTCGAACATGAACCCGGCTATCTCGTGCTGAGTTATCTCCGTAGAGAGTCCTCTGATCCCAAACATTCACTCCCCTTCGTACAGTCACGATATAAGAGTTGATATCATATTGAGCCAGAACATCTCGTTCGGTTTCGCTATACTTGCGAAAAGGCTCTAGGACAGAAATTCGACCTCTCCTGGTTCCGGCTGGAATTACCCAAGGCTCTTCGCTGGCTGCTCTTGCGTGAACTTGTGCGACTAAGCCTTCAATGGGAACCAATACTTTTCGATCTCCGTTCCAGGGATCATTGATCCACATCCAGGAAGAATGAAGAGCAGCAAAGCTCCCGGTCTTTCCGGTTATTCCTGCTGAAGATAAAGCAGTTCTATAAGCAGCGACCGAAGCAATGGCATTGTTAGCCTCTATGCTCTGAGGTATTCCAAGAAGAACGAAACTGTTATTTCTCTCTGCCCAATTAGTCATCTTAGCAGCTAAGGTATAGGTCCCGTCAGCAGCTAAGCCCCCTTCAAGAACAACATCCACGAGAGGGTTATAAATATTGGTTGTGTTTGTTTCCCAAACACCCCCAGCATCATAAAGTTTCCCAAAATCGGAATTATCAGGAGAAGAACCATCATCCCCCTCAGCCAAAACAATTTTAGTGCATAGTCCAGGCCGAGTAGCTTCAGCTACATCTGTTTTGTCATACACATAAATGTATTCAGACATGGGATTTACCACGTCCTCTACATAAATGGTTTTGCCTCCAGCGTCCTTGGCCCCCTGTGTCCTGGAAACATCAAAGGTTTCAACCAGGACATCAGATCCACTTGAAGAATCATAAACCTCAATGGTGAATCTATGAGCTACAGAAGCATGATGGAGAATAGATATTTTGAGATTGTCTCCATGAGCCCCTGCTGATCTGGCTCGAATAGCTAAAAGAGCATCAGCCACATCAGTAAAAATACCAGCATCATCAATCCCAGTCTCGTCCTCATCTATTCCCGCTGGAGTTTCTTTTTGTGTTTGAGAGGTAGCCCCATAGTTTTTCCAGGCTATTGTTGCTCCGCTATGCACACGAATCGTATACACACGCTTTCCAGTTTGGAGAGCTAAGAGGGCTGCGTAAGCTGTGGGAGTTCGAATCGGATCTGGAGCGCCGAACTCTCGAACCCAATCCTCTGGAGATGTCTTGAGGACAGGGACAAAAGAACGCCCTTTGAGCGCCTCGATATGAACTCCGATAGAGAAAGATTCATTAGGAACAATAGGCCAAAAATCTTGACGTTCCTCAAAGGTGATACCTGCTGTAAAAGCCATCGTATTACTCCAATATGTCGAGCTGCGCTATTAGCTTTCAAAATGAAGCTCAAGAGATTTCTCCTTAGCTTCTTCTTTGAGAGATTCGAACTCGGACTGGGATAGTCCTCGAAGAGTTTTAACACCCTTACTAGGAATATGCCATGAACGAGGTTCCCCGCTGCCCGTGGGAATAACAATGGTCTTGGAGAATTTTCGAGAATGATTAGAAACCTTGATCATAGAAGGGACTTTTTCCTTCTTCTTAGGTTTTTTAACTTCGACCACTTCTTCAGAAACAGGTTCTTTTAAAATGGTTTCTACAGTATCTGTCATATTCATTCTCTTAATCCAGAGATATTGCTACATTCAGTTTAGCATATAACCAAAGAAAAAAAGAACTATTCTGTGAGATCTCGTGTCAAAGTAGCCTCAAGAACAGGAGCATCATCAGGCTCATCATCCACCCAAGGATCTTCATCCTCATAGAGATTGAGAACTAATTCTTCAATTGGAGCATAGTCCGTAGACAGTGGAGATAGGATAGGAGCCACGAGCATGACATCCCAACCAACCATGTGGATGAATCCTTTTACCCCTTCTTGCTGGACATCATCTTCCTGAAACATGTTCTGTTCGTAGAACATCGCCACAGAGTAATTCACAGGAGTTCCATCCATATCCACAGATACAGGAAAATGGCCTTGATCTCGTTCGTCTACAAACCACCATTGAGCTATTTTGTCTGTGTATTGTCTTTGATTGGTGAAGAAACGAAGGGAGACAAGAAACTGAGCCCATTTGATGTGTCTCGTTATAACTTCTCCTGTTACACCATTGATTCCTGTACTGACCAGTTTCTTCCTGCCATGGTATTTATCAGGAACTGGTTGCAGTGGAGTTCGAGCAAAGGCAAGGACTGTATATTTTGAACTGGGAACTGTGTCGATTTCGGATGTCTTGACTGTCTTAGCTCCAAAGAGTTTCCCCAAGACTGTTTCGTGATCCAGGGAATTGATAGAGTAGTTTCGTGCATCCAAATCCACACTAAGCTTAGCCAGCTCTGTGCGAACCCGATTTACATAGCCCTCTAGATACAAAGATTGAAGCATTATTCCTTCTTTTCCATCCCAGACATTTTCTTAGTTATCGAAGTAACCAATTTCCAAAATCCGTCGTCTTCCTTGGTCAGCTCATACTGACTGGAAACAATCTTCTGAGCCTTGTCCCAATTCTTCTCTACATCATCTATGGAAAGACCAGAGGAAGAGGCTATGACTTTGACTACGCTACTCGGCATTTTTATTTCCTCATAGATCTAAAGAGATGTTTATAAAATGAGAAAAGCCTCATTTAGTCCCCCGGATCTTTTTGGCTCTAATCAATTCTCTCATGAATCCAAAGAGATGTTTACAAAATGTGGGAACTTCTTTCGGATTCCGGATCTTGGGAGGTTCCATGTTTAGCTTGTCCGGCCTGCCTAAATAGGAATGATGTTTGTGAAGGACATAGGCAAGCCAAAAATCCATAGCCTCACACTGGCAAAAGACCTCGCAGGGAGTTGAGAGGGTCAAAGTATCTGAAGACTCATGGCGAAGTAGTCTAATTCCGACTTTGAATCTTTTACTCTGCTCTCTCTTTTTATTCTGAGATCTTACAATGGATCTGAATGTCACGAAGCGATTAGAGAGATCATTGTGAGATATCTTTTCAAAATCATTGGAAGGGGAGGGGACAGAAGTTTGGAGTCTACGCTTTCCACTCTGAGCTGTTTTGGTATCCGGATTCTGAGGAAACACCCTTTCAAAATTATTTGCTAAGATCCAGAGGGATAGCTTCTTGCTCAGACTGTCTGATTGAGCCTCTGCAAACTCCTCAACAATTCCAGGCCCTAAAGATTGTTTTAATCGATCAGAAATGGAGGATTCACCCAGGAGCTGGCCTGCTGTTTTTAAGCCTAGTTTTCGGATAGCATCTGCTGTTGCCTTGTCCATATCAAATCCTTAGCCATTCAGGAATATCTGATTCAGGAGCTTTGTTAGCCACTTCCAAAGGAGACTCAAAAGGAATCCCATTATCCCCACAAAAGTTCTTCACACAATTCCATCGACGCAAAGTATCCCGCTCTCCAATACCGTCTTCTCTTTTGTACCACTTGAGACACTTTTTGAAATGAAGAAACCAAGCTGGATTGAACTCAACACAAAGCTTTAAAGCCCTGTGTAATTTCCCATTTACAGAAATATGGAATTGGGTATGGTAATCGATCAGGAGGAGGATACTGCTTACAGAAAAAGCTAAATGCTCAATTCCCATAAGGTCGTTAATCCTATGGAGTCCTTTGTCCACATAAGCCTGCGATGCCTCCATAATAATGGCCTGTGATTCTGGCATCATGAGAAGATTGTTAAGCTTGTGGATCACATGAGGGATATCTTTGATTTCCGGCTTGGCTAAAAGGATATCCAATTCCTCTAAAGTGACCCCGCATTCTAGAAGCATTTCCCGCCCTTGTCTGTTGTGAGAAATATCAAATTGAATAGGTCCTACGGAATAACCTGAAGGAGGAACAGACTTATACAGCCCAAACATCTTCTCTACTTTGTTCCCTGTCTCAGAATATGAGACACAATCCAAAGCCAATTTCCTGAGTTTTTTCGTTATGCGGATATTTCCCATCATTCCTCTTATGTCTTGTATTACTTGTTATGCTTCTCTCGAAAAACAGAAGAAGACAAAGCATTAAGTTTTTCTACTAACAGAATTACCTTCTCCAGCTCCGAGCACTTTTCTTGTACATAGCAAAATTATTAGAGGATGCTTTCCGAAGAATCCTCTCAATATCATCCAAAGATTTCCAAGATCCACTCACAAAATGAGACGTACTCCCACTCCATCCAGATCCCGTAGCATCCGTAGGGGGAGATCCCATATCCCATTCACCTTCATCGCCATCCATAACATCCTCTAGATCGTAAAAGGTCAGAGTGTATTTATTGTTACCTGGATAAGTAACATATTCAAAATAAGAAAAAGGAGTGTAATGATCCCCTAATTCCCATACACCAACTTTTTGAGGAAGGTCTGGTTCCTGTCTTTCCAAAACTTGTTTTAATTTTTCTACTAAATTCATAGTTACTTCCATTTATCTGGAGAATCGCCTTCCCCGTGAGGTTCTTCCATTATGTCTCGTCCTCCGAGCCACGTTCCATTATACCAATCCCCAGCTTGCCATTCACCATTCTTCCAGGTTCCCCCGTACCATGTGCCATCTAACCAAATGCCATCAGTCCACACACCACCCCACCAAATTCCTTTTTTCCAAACACCTATTTCCCAAAAACCCTTTACCCATTGCCCGTCTTTCCAAATACCGTTTTTCCATTCCCCTTTTCCCCACCTTCCATCATTCCATTGACCATTCCACCAAACCCCATCATGCCATTCCCCATATCTCCAAACCCCATCCAACCATTGTCCCCCATACCAGGAGCCTTTTTCCCAAATCCCCTTTTCCCAGCGTCCTTTTTTCCAAAGTCCATCTTGCCATTGAGCGCCTTGCCAAACCCCACTTTCCCAAATTCCACCTTCCCAGATATGTCCTTTGAATTCACCTTTTTGCCAAACCCCGCTCTCCCAAGCCAATGACAGGGAATCAATCCAGTTTCGAACAACCCTAACCTCAGCAGATCGAACAGAAACAGTTTCATCCAAAATGCCCTGGATAAACCAAGCTATATCGGCCGATTCTAGGATGTGATCTTTTGTGATGCCATCTTGCATATCGAAACGAACAGAACGGGTCAATTTTTCCCACATGTCGTCTTTCTGCTTCTGAAGAGAACCATCTAATACAGATCGATTTGTGTTAGCTGTGAGGTAAGTCTGCAAGGTTTTCTTATTCTTTATATCCACCCATTCGAATTGTCTGGGATCTGATTTAGAAAACGAGGTGTCTGGAGCATGTGTGGCCTTGAAGGGAAACAGAACTTGAGGAGTGTAAACAACAGCTACCCTTCCATCAGTTCTCCCTGTAAAAAGAAGGCCATCATATTTCATGATTGCCTTAATGTAAGAACGATACAAAAATAGAGCCGGATCAGAAGTAAGCTTTCCTTTGTTGTAAAAAAGGGCATTGAAATAAGCCTGAGCAAATTTTGAATCAAAGGCTCTAGGGTTCATCTTTTTTACATACTCAAAGAAATCATCTAAATGATCCTCATCCACACGAATTCTAGGATGAACTTTCTTGAACACTTCTATATCCAGGATGATGAACTTATCCAGATTGATCTTGGAAGCTATGATGTAGTCACCATATCGACCAGACATCACATCGTTTTGCTGAGAAACAAATTCATAGGTAGTGTAAGCTGCCGTTCCATACAGACCTTTGAAAGCTTTGAATCCTGTTCTTTCAATTTTGGGGACTATATCTTCCTTGGTTCTGTGGTAAACAATTCCAGATTTCCCAGCCACGGCTTCAATCAATTTACTTGTTAGAGTTTCATCCATTTCTAAGAATTCCCAATCGATCAATTTAGCAGAGCGTAAACTAAGCTCAGGTTCTCGATCTTCTATATTCCCGGAAGTGATATCCTCTTTTTTGAAATGAAAGGTGAGGAGCACTTCCCTGTCAGCCAGCCCACTGTAATAATCCAAGACATATTGTTTACTTGTCCCAACATAAATACCGTCACCCTTCATTCGGATTTCAGCATTCTTCTTTAGGTTAAAGCTTTGCCTTGAATCAGCCCCAGATATAACTTTTCTCCCATCGGTGTTCATTATCTTGTACCCGACAAGCATCTGAGCTTCTTTTAATCGATGAGTTAGATTCACTCTGGATCTCCCCACTTGTAAGGCTCTAAAACAAACCATTGAATGAGAACTTTCTTGATTCCTTCAATCTTTTCCAGGTCTTTGATCCTGTACCGAAGGGTTCGATCTCTTCCAGTTTTCTTGAGAGTAAATACCAGGACCGCATTAGCAGTTAAATTCTCAGGAACAGTCAGGGGATATGCTTTATAGTCTTCCCCTGGATCTGGGTTCATGGAATAGGATTTGATCCCTCTCACTTGATACAGACTGGTCAAAATAACCTTCATAGTCCCGTCAGCAGCTCCAGTCAAATCATAATAGTTGGAGGAAGACTCAGATCGATCCATAAAATGATCTGTAGCAGGACGAGCTTTGGGAAGATAATACTTACAATTCAATCCCCAGAATGTAAACAAAGGCTTAAGCCGATTAGGGTTTGAAAGAATATCTTCTACAACCTCTTGAAGCTTAGACATTTTATCCCTTTGTTTTGATATTCCGTCTGTGTAAAATTGATTTGATTTTATCTAAGGATTCCGGATCAAGAAGAGGAGCCCCGGCTAACACAACAACAGAAGTGGGCATCAAGCGCATAGCCCCGGAGTCCTGGTCATATGTCCCTTGTACTTGAAACAGGACTTTATTAGCTTCCTGAACAGTCGCTTCTCTCAATTTCACAACAAGAGATTTTTTTTCGTCTGGCATGGCTTCTCCTAAGCTAAATCTGTGTGGAGCACAATTCTGTCGTAAGCTCGTAATCCTTTTTCCGAAGCTGTATCTAAAATAGCCTGAGTATCTATGCCCAGTTCGATATCCAGTTTCCCCAGATTCAGAACATGGTGAATAGCTTTGCAATATTCGCCAAAAATATAATCTTGGAGATCCACAGGCATTTTAGTTTCGTCAGCATAGGTAGAGAGCTTGATGGTGGTATTGCCTGTTCGGAGGATAAAGGTTCCCGGATAGATCTGAGAAAGAATGGGATTGTCGTAGCAGAAATCATCTACGTAGATTCGATTATCTTTGTCGAAGACCCACTCTACAGCATCAGGGGCATCCACAGCGTCGAATACATGCGTATCTGTGGTCTTATTCTCGATTTCAAGGGTCCCAGTCCCGTCTGTGGCAGAAACCTTGTTGTATTGAGAATATAGCTTGAGGCAGTGGTTAATAATTCCGTCGATTTCTACAAGCGCTTGATCTAGAGCACTCACTCCGAGACGGGAATTTAAAAACTTAATGAGTTCGTCTTTAGTCATCTTGCGCCCCTTGGATAGGAACGCTGAAAAAGACTCTAGGGTTTCTTTTGAACAGCACTTTTCTTACGTCCCTTTGTGCTGCCCTTGATTTTTGGTTCTACAGCTACCCTTCCGGTTTGAGCTGTTTCCATAATAGAAGGAGGAGGAACTGTAACAGTTTCCTCAGCCACTGTTTCGACTTTTTCTACCTTCTTAAGATTCTTCTGTCCCTTATATTGTACTACACCCATACGCTTGAGCGTCAAAATAACATTGGCATTCACCAATTCTTGAGGGATATCTGTGGGTTCGTTAAAAGTAAATTCAAAATGTCTTCGACTGATATAAGTGGAAATAATGCGTTTAGATACTTCGGAATGAAACAGCATAAAACTCCTTGTTGAATATAATACCTATAACACATTCTATAAATATGTCAAGAACAAGAAAAGGGCTCCGAATAAACGGAGCCCTATCTTTAGAGGCCCTTCAAGCAGGTGGGCAGCTTGAAATTACCTACTCTCCAGGCCAAACCATTAAGTTAAAGAAACTTTATGGGTGTATCGTGGTACGAGTGTCTCGTAAGCAGACCACTCCGCTACAGCCCTCTGGCTAACCAGTGGGTTCTTAGCGTGAGGACGCATTTCCGTCATGAACATAGGCATGTAAGTTGCCTTCACAACAGCACTCTTGAAAGGACTGTTGGGAGAGTTGTACAGACAGATAGCATCGTCATCACCGATCTGATCAGGTGAGTACACAACCGTAATGGTTCCGAAAGTTCCAAGAAGTTTTGGTCCCAGTGTCTCGTCAAAAGCCACTTTTACAAAACTGTCCTGATCCAGGAGAAAAGAAGCCATGTTCTTTCCAACGACCATTCGATTGATAGACCCGTTACCAGAACGATAATTCAGATCCAGGTTAGCTTCCTCAATTGCAATGGAAAGCCCTTGCCTGTAACGCTTCTCTTCGATACTCCCTACAGCAGGGTTTATCTTAGTGAAGGTCTTAGCTGTGGCTCCTCCAGCAGTGAAGGCCGACTTGATCGTCTCAATAACACGAGTGGAACTAGCAGCAGCCATAGCCTCAGACAGATCTTGAACGATCTCGTCTTCCAGAACCTTTCCAAAACGCTTCTGCATGGAATATGCTTTCAGAGTTTGGTGAAGTCCTTTGAAGGCTGCAACATGAGCATTCACGCTCTTGCTGGTGTACTGTGTTCCAATCGTTGGAAGATCATCAGCCAATTCCAGGTCAATCTCATAAGTCAATAGAATGTCGTTTCCGTCATTGGTATCGTCAGTGAGATTGATAACTACTTGACCGTTGGTGTAATTAACCGTTCCACCACCAGCAGAACCGATCATGTTTCCAGATCCGTCATCAACGAAAGAGAGGGTATCTATAATACAAGTTACCTTGCTCTTGCGAAGTGGGAGATTGGAAGCAGTCACAGTGTACTGTGCGGTTCCGGTAGCAGTGTTTGTCCCGGTATCCTCATTCTCAATGAGGGTAGCGCCGAAATCCATCATCTTCTTGTATGAGCCAGAAGCCATTCCCTGATCAGATTTCAGGTAGTTGTCTCCCTTGGTCACACTGGCAGAAGCTTTGGTGGTTTCGAAAAGGAGTTCCTTGAAATAAACATTTCCGGTTTCTTCGTCAATGGGCTGGTGAGAAGCCAGAAGACTTGCAACACCAAGACCGTACTGAGAAGAAATTACGTCAAATGCCAGATTAGGAAGAACTCCGAGATCACTGGCTGATCCAGTTTCATGGATCATGGCCTCGTACATAAGCTGGAAGTTCTCCAGCATTGATCCGACATAGAAAGCATCGTGTTCATTGAACTGCTTTCCTGAGATTACGAAGATGTCGGCACTTCGTAGGGGGTCTAACCATTTGCCGTACTGCTCGTCGTAGCGATTTGCTTCTCGCTCAACGATAGCGCCGTAACGGTCTTCGTTCAAGCCTCCCCCGAATTTTGGTCTTTGTTTCATGATATGCATGATCATGTCTCCTCTAATTGCGATAGCCTAGTGAGCTATCTCAAACAATGATCCCGAACGTCCGTCCGTAGGTACGCAACCAGAGGTTTCGGGCTAAAAGATAAACAGGATGCTAGTTTTACTTATCATCCTTCTGAACCGAACCTGTGAGTCGGCCTTTGCCTTCGACAAAAGCACGACCGGAAACAACCGATCTCACAGAACTCCCGCTTCCTCCATACAATCTCTCGGAAAGGAATTCAGCTTTCTCTCCGTCGTTTGTATAAGGGGCTTTAGGGGTCCCGTTTTCCTGCATTCGGGACATAAGATCCCCGTTTGCACTCGGCCTCTTTCCGTGAACAGCTTCGATGGTTTCCCGCAGCTTTCCAAAAGGAACTCCATTTTCCTGGATACTTTTGATGGTATCCTCTTCCATTCCGAATTCCTCAGACAGTTCTTTCAATTGAACTGCTTGAGTATCTTCCTGGACTTTCTGGAGTTTCCCCATAGCTTCCTTGATAGAGGTAGCACAAGCTTCGGGAGTTTCAGCAATCTCTCGCCACTCTTTGAGTTCTTTATCCTGCTCCTCAAGAGCTTCCTCGATTTCCTTCATGGAACCAAGTTTCTCGAAGAATCGGTTATTGCACTCAATTTTCTCCAGGGCTTCCGTAAGAGCTATCGTAGCCTCCGAAGGGGAAGGGCCAATGTCTTCTTTGAAAGACTTGAACTCTTCTACCGTTCCGATGGTTTCAAACTCTTGGAGTTTTTCCTGGATATTGGATGCTCTGTCTTTCTCCTCCTGCAAAGCAGAAGCAGACTCAGACAAATCATCTTGTTTTGATTGGTTGAGAGTCTTTAAACTCTCATTGGTTTTTTCCAGCTCGACGATTTTTTTGCTTTGAAGCTTAGATTCGTCACGAGCCTCATTGAAAAGATTTTTGTACTCTTCGCTCATTTTCTCTTCCTTTACATCAGGCAAAGCTACCGTAGCCTTGCTGTTTTGATCAAGGTCGAGCGAGTCATCATACCTCGAAGGGATCGTGGGTGTATCCTCGCCTCGTTTCTTAGGTTTTTTCTGTTCGAACAAATATGCTTGCTGTTCGGCAAGCTCAAAATCATTGTTCGCTAACCCTTCATTTTCTGATTGTGCCACAAGAGACTCGAACAATGCAACATCTTCGCTGTTTAAGTTCTCACGAACATTCTGAAATTCGGGCTGTGCTTTGAGAAATCCAGGTTGTGGTACAACATCGAATCTCTCTAATTTATACTTTTTAGGATCAACAACCGGGATATGTTTACCGAGCTTCTCACTATAATGTTTGGCTCCTGGTTTAAAAGAACCATCAGCTCTAGAGGATACGAACATCTTCGAACCCCCGGAGAGATATGCATGGAGAACCCGTCCAACAGGAGTATCCAGAACATACGACTCAGCGTATCCTTGGATTTCTCCACCCCTGCGAACTAGCTGCATATTCTTGGTATAGTGGGAAACCTTGCCCTCTCTGAGAGCTTCTTCGGTTATTTCCAGATCATGTCCTATTGTTCCAAACATCTGTCCATTGCCCATTCGCTCTTGTATGCGAACATTACCCTGAACAGTTTCCCAAAGATCAGCTCCGTAGAACCGCTCATTTCGGCTTTCACCATTTGGAACAAAATGATCCCCTTTGAGAACTCCCAAAACATTTGGGAGATTTTCTTCTATTTGTTTAGACTCATCAAAAGGGAGATAAGAATAGTTGATGGGAGAAATTGTACCAACTATGCGACTCATGGACTGCTCCTATGTGCAAGGCGAAGTGCCTTTTAACTTAAGCTGCCCGTGTCTTCAAACATTTCGTGGAATTTAGGAAAGTCCTTTTTAGGCTTTTCCTTCGCCACTTCTTCAAGTGTTTTCGGATTAAGAAGAGACATTATAAGATAGAGATCGTCTTCTTCTATAATCCTGAACTCTTCTAAACATTGTACCACACAAGTTAGGCGTTTGTTCGCATATTCAAACAGTATGTCCCACTCAGCCTGTTCAAGAACAGTAGGGACTACATAGCGATTACAAATGTTCAGATGAGATTTGAGGGAGTATATATCGGTCAAGATATCCCCGAAAGACTCTTCTACTGTTTTCTTGCGTCCGGTCTTTGGGGCTCTGTCATCTGTCTGGGAACGGGTAGCTACGAAATTACCGAGAGCCCTGTGGAATCTTTTCCCTTTGGCTGATCGGTGGAATCTGCGAATACCTCTTTTGTATTTGGCTTTGTTCCTACGATAATTGTGTTTTTGGTTTTGGGATTTCTTCCTGTCTTTGACCTGATCTACATCCCGGTCCCTGTGTATAACAAATTCGTGTACGTGGGATTCTTGAGTGAGATCTAAAGCAGGGTCGTATGTAGAAGCCTCTGTTTGGAGAATCTCTAAATCGTATTCTTGTATTTTATACGGACGAAACATAGTGGACAAACAGAAAACTCTGTTCTCTTTAAGTTTAACCAATCCCTATAGCGGATTCAATCTTTTTTACACTTGATTGAATTCGTCTCAATTCACTGATCACAAGACTGGCCTTATCTTCTGGGAAAGCTTGACCAAAAGAAGAGGGAGAAATTTTCCATCGATTAGAAAGACTGAAACTCAATCGGAAGTATTTCATCCAAGTAGGAGATTTGGAAAAGGCTATGGATGTTTTGTCCTTTAGGCGGAAGCCTTCCTTGGTTAGTGCTTTGCGAAACAACCCCCTCCAATTGTCCGGGAGCTTAGAAATGTCCACAGGTTTGATTTTGTACCTTTGATTAAATCCAGGGGAAGGAACATCTTGAATAGTGGTACGACTGGGTTTGATTTTACGTGGTCGATAAATTCCTTTGAAATCCGGCTGTCTTAAATCAGGCTCTTTTATCTCTGTATCGGATTGAGATGTGAAACTTTGCTTAACATTCTTTACAAAATTCTTGAAGAAATTCACATCCCGTTCATCTAGTTCTGTTTGTTCTCCAAACACTTCGAACAAAATAAGATCTTGAACAGTCAATTCCTGAACCGTTTGTTCTTTGAGAACATTGTTTAATTGTTCGATCAACATTGTTCGCTCCTAATGCCTGTATGAAAAAGATCCGTAGTTTGAAGGGACGAACAAACCGTAGCCTTCCATTTTTTTAAGGATCTCAAATGTGAGTCCGGGGAAATAGGACAGGAACATGACCCGAACGGAATCTTCCATTCTCCGGGCAGTATCGTCCGAATCCACATATCCCCCAAGACTTGTAACAATTCTTTCAAATTCATTAAATTGAATTTCCCTACTGCTCATGACTGCCCAAGGCACAAGCTCTAAATCACTTGCTTTCACTGCCCCCCTATCTATTTCAGTAGAGGAAAAAGTCATTCCTACTTTCGTAGATCAATAAAACTGCCTAAGTGCTTTAAAATACTTGTTGATGTTCTTAAACATCCAGGAATTGTCTTCTGTAGAAGTATAGCCTCTCTTCTCATTACGAGCTAGAATAGCTTTAACCTCTTTGACATCCTCTTTAGATCCAAAGTGAGTAGCCAAGAGAAGGTAATTTTCTGTGTGATGATTACGCTCTTCATTTTCCTTATATTCCTTGGCAATAGCCTGGAGATCCTTAGCTTCGTATAGTGCGGTTTGAAGTTGTTCAATTAAGTTCATAATGTCCTCTCTATTTACTTCCTATTATTTTCCTAAGCCGACCTAAAAGCTCCCCAACAGTATCCCCAGAAATTGTAGAAGATCCAGTTCCCCAGTTTTTATAAGGGGCCTTCAGCTTAGCTATATGCTGAGTATCTTTTACATAATAATCAGCTATGTACTTGTTTAAGGGAGCCTGTTTCACAACAAATGAAAAAGGCTTGTCTAACTTCACCTTGGGATTCATCAAGGCGGATATAAGCGCCAAGAATTCATGAACTTCCAGATCCTCCAGAAGAGTGTTCAATTGATTACACAAAGTTGGTTTCATATCCATCACGTATGCTGCTCTTTTTAGGCGTTGGCATCTTTCCAAGCTTGTAGCGCATCATCATGGCCCATGTCCAAGTTTAAAGAGTTCGAGATTCGATACGTTTTCATCAAATACGTATAGGTCCTACCTAAAGAACGGAAAACCTCAGTGTCCCCTTTTAAATTTGTAAAAGCATACCCGATTGATCCCAAGTCCTCTAACTCTCCTATCTGCTTATTCCGGACATACACAGGAGTAGAGACAACCAAATCATCCAAATCTAACTCTACTAACTTATTAAGCCCTTCGATCAAAGTCTCTTTCTTTTTCTCGTCAGGGATATTTCCATCATTCTTAAACTGAGCTTTCATGGAGTCTACCTGAGAGGTTTCTTCCTGAACTGTTTGTTTGTTCAAGACACTGTTCAGGCCCTCGATTATCTTGGGCTTGTGTTCGTTCGTTTCTCCTTCTGGGGCTTCGTTCGATTCCTCTTCTTTTTCTTCGGGAACATCCTTGGCCTCAGAAACCAGAGCTGACAGACCCTCAATTAAAAGACCTTCAGATTTCTTTTTGCGTGTGGTGAATTCTCTGTCAGAAGATTCAGCTAATTCAATGTTATGAGGAGCCACTCTTTCCGAACGAGAAACTCCAGGAACGGCAACAACATAACCAGCTCCTCTGGAGCTATCCCCCTTGTCAAATCGGACTATTTCCCCCTTTACCATTTTCCCATTAAGGGGGATTTTTACAGCAGTCCCATCAGAATATATTTTTTCATCCATAGCATTCTCCAGTAAATCCAAGAGGTAATTCTCTTTTAATTTCTTCTTGATGACCCCTAAAATATTAGGGTCCGCCACATGACCATGAACTGTAAATTGATCGTCTTTCAATAAAGTCTTCCCAAGAGTCTTGGTCTTTTGGAATATCTTTTTCATTTTCTTGCTCAAATCCGAAAGATCTTTGGCTTTAGTTTTTCTCAAACCAATTTTAGCTCGTCCATAAGCCATCCTTCGATTCTCTGGATTTATGGTGTAGCTTTGCTGGGAAAATTCGACCTCTATCTTCTTCCCTAGATCAATGTGGAATTCAAGAGACAAAGGATCATTTCGTCTTATTCCATGAGAGAATTCCGTGTTATTTGATCCAAGGGTAGCTGTGAAATATAGAGTCCCTTCTCCTCCTAAAGACATGTGAGCAGTAGTCAACAAAGCATTAGGAAAAACATCATCCCAAACAGATTTGACCGCCTTGGTTATGTCTTCTTTACTAAATTTTCCCTCTATAGCATTCTCCAGTACGGCTGTTGAATAGTCCTGGGTCTTTGCCATCCCCAGATACATATTCAGTTCATAGGTTCCTGTGTCAGTCCCCCGGTTATAGATTTGAAAGTGAACAGATTTTTTTGCGGGCTTCTTATCCTTGAACAAAAGAAGACGAAGTCGGTTAGTATTTCCTTCAGATGGTTTTCTTGGTCCGGCTCCAATTGTGTTGGCTGCTTCCTCGGGGTCAATCTCAAATCCCTGACGCTTGACCCAGCGTTTCATTTCCTGGATTGCTACTGTGTAGGAATCATGATATAGCGTGTATTCATCCTTGGGAGATTTTTCACTTAACAGCCCGTCGAATTGACCACAAAGGGATTCAGATTTACCTTCGCCTTCTGGTTGATTTCCAAATGATCCAAAATCAATATCACCCAAAGGCGTTTTATATTTTTTGGATATCTTAGTCTGGATGTCCTTTAGATTAGATCCCTTTATACTAGATCCTTTTCTACCAAAAACAAATACATAATTTCCATCACCTAGAGATCTCAATTCCCCTAAAGGAGCCCCATTTATAAAAACAACATCTCTAGCTTTACCTTTTCCTGCTTCTTTTATTTCCAATCCTTCCTTTTGTTGATTACCAATCGCATTTCCGTAGCTTCGTCCTATCTTCAAAAGAAGATCAATTTTGAGAGGGACGACCAGAGCATCAAACTTCAAATCAGGATCTGACAACATCACTTGAGCATATCTGTGATGCCCATCCAATATAAACCCTTCCTGGGAAACTATGATGGTTGTCTTGAGTAAGGGAGATCCTTTCTTAGCTGGTCCAAACTTAGCTAACAAAGGAGCTATCTTGTCCAACCAAATTTGATTCTGAGTGGGGAATAACTGTCTTCCTGATATCTTCTTTCGCTTAGCTTTGATTCTCTCGTCATTTTCCTTTCCGTCCTGGTGTCCTAAAAAGACAAATTCAGCCCGATCCTGGGAAGGTTGGGTCAGAAGATCTTTGGGAAAATAGGGAGAATTGAATGCGTAAGGTTTAAAGATGTCCAGATCTCCGTTATTCAGAGCTATTTGAAAAGCCTTGATATCAGAAGGTTCAATAACGGGCATGTCTTTTCTGGGATAGTGAGGAGTGCTGTGAAGGCGTTTCTGCAAATCGACATAGTCCTTGTCAAAGTCAGGGAAGTCTGCCTCAAAACTCTTCCCAGAGGCTTCAAACACACCTGAAAGTAGGTCTTTCGCCTTCTCTAAAGAGGTTGTGGCTATATTTGTGGTAAAACCGCCCTCAGAAGATTCCAAAATTTTATTCAAAGAGTCAATGAGCATTATTTAATCTCCAAGAGGTTACAGATAAGTTTGACGCACCCAGCTACAGCTACCGCACAAAGAAAGACAGGAAGGATTTCGTCACAGGCGAAAACCAGTGCCTGCCATAAATCAGTTAAAAACTTTTTCACGGCGTACCAGACTGCCCCGACTCTTATATTGTATCACGAATATACTTTGATTAGGATTTTCTGGCTTTTCGGCTTTAAATAAAAAGCCCCTGGAGAAATCCAGGGGCTTAGATCAATTAAGTTTAAACCAATACATCCCGCATTCTATTCCTCCTTTTTCCAGTAACCATACACGCATCGAGTTCCATTATTGGAAGGGTCAAACGCATCATTGATAACTCCATCGATCATGGTGCTGTAGTGTCTGCTCACCAATACCATGATTGTTCCTCCAGGAAGTTCGTCTCGATTGAAATGCACCTTGCACCCAATCGCCACTTTCATAGTTGAAACCCATGTCCAACCAAGATCCGCCATGTACTTTCTGGCGATTTCTTCCCATAAACCGTTCCTGGGAGATGTTCCAATTCTTTTAGCCTTCTTTGCAGATCGACTGCGCCCTTTGGCAAATTCTTTGGTACGCTTGTGGATCTCGTCATAGACTTCTTTGTATGGAAGTCCGGTCACGATAGCAATGGATCTGGTTCCACAATCTCCGGTCACTCCCTTGAAACCAGCTTTTTCCCTTCCCCCATCATTATAATGAAAAAGCTTGTTGGATGCTGGATTCACTCTTTCCGGTTTGGGAATTATCTTCACTGCATCGCTTTTGTGTTTCGGAAATAACGCCGGGAATTTTCTAATTAGATTCTCATACACCTTCGAATGGTTATCTATGAGAAACCAGTTTCCTTCTATCGAATCCAAGAAGACATCTTTAGCAACCGGGCTCAAGACATCTAATTCAATAACAGGATCTTTGGATTTCAAAATCCTGGTAAAGGCCATAGCTGCTTCTGTGACAGCCGAGGAAGTGTGATGCTCTTCTAGGGCTTCCGCTAAACAGTCGTCTAGCTCCATGCGATCTAAGATCAGTTCCGCTTCTTTCTTTGATAATCTCATTGAACCTCCAGTTCTATAACCTACTAATACATCCTTCCCACATCTATATTATACCATAACAAGTATAATAGTGCAAAGGCGTTCTATTATAGATCCTTGGTTCTATCCGTATTTCTTTTTCAGTCTTTTGTACAGCCTTAATTCTTCTTTTTCTAAAGAGGCTTTCCCTGAACGTGAGCTATCCTCATTATGCAAACTCTCTGCATCAGCCTGAGAAATCTCAGACATTCCCAAAAAATACAAACGCATCCATAACACGTCCGATTCCAATCCAAAAAGCCATTTTCTTGTTGATCACTGTGTCTCCTTCCCCTTCCAATCAGGCCACTTTCGGCCTGTTGATCACTGTGTGCTTAGTACCCCTGAACTCATCATGCTTCTTGACCGTGGCCTTGAGAACTACTGGCTTGTCTTTCTCGACTTCTTCAAGAGCCTTTCCAAAGTAAATAAACTCATTACCATCAGCATCCTCAAGCTTGACCATTTCCTTCGAACCGTTATACATACAGTCCAGATGCTTGCGAAACTTGATAGTGACTGCGAATTCCTCACGAACTCCGATGGTTCCTACGTGGACCTTAGTCGCATTGGCCTCTGCTTTGTTCAGGAACTCCAGAACCGTGTCAGTTACCAATGTCTCCAGGAACGATACCGCCCTTACTGAAAGCCTTCCCCCGTTATTGACACGCTCTGCCATATCAAACACGATACCCACACCATAAGGAGCTTCTGTCTTCCCCGTCCAATTCTTAAGGTAATCGTCCACGATCTCCCAAGAGGCTTTGGTAAAAGTGACATTAGCACGGGCGATTTTCTTGGCTTCTACTGCCTCACTTTTCGCCTTCTCGATCTTACGAGCTTCCCTACGCTCACGAGCTGCCTCCTTCTTAGCAAACTCATCAAGGGTATAAGCCCTGGAAGGCTTACGTTCTAATCCATTGCCCCTGCAACGAAAACAGACCCCATTCTCTACATGACGGAAACCACTCAAGAACTTGTCTCCTGTACAACGCCCACAATCAGCAATGTAATACTTTTTGCCATTGTCATCGAATATGCGCTTTGTAATCTCTACCCCATATATGCTTACCATCTTCTCCACTTTGAACCTCCTGATAGTTCTTCTCTTCTTCCCACCCACATATATAGTATAACATGTTTCTATAAGAGAGTCTAGTTTGTATTAGAAAAGGACACCCTTATTAGAGAGTGTCCTTTAGTCAGGAGGTATCAAAGAGCTTCTTTTAGCTCAGCTAGGGAAATGTCACGATAAAGGATCTTATTGTCCGAAGTAGATACAAGAACTTTGATAGTTGTGTTATTGATCAAGTGCGCCGACACCGATGAAAGAACCGGAACTCCTTTTTCGTCAGCCTTAGCTTTCTCCAGAACACTGTAGGATACTTCACGAACAGCCGTATCCATATTCGAAGCTGCTTCTACCGCACTATCAATCCCATTCCTACGAGCAAGACCAGCCAAGCGCAAGAATTCCGGATTATCAATACACCCGGAACCATCCATTCCATAAGATTCCATCTTCTCAGCATAGAGCCTTTCCACTGTGCTCATGTTACGAGAAAAATGAGTGTATATTACAAAATCCTCTGGGAGAATGGTCGAGATTGAAATATTGGAGCAGTCAGGATGTTCTTTGTCTAACTCAATAACATGAACAGAAGCCGACTCGTATCCAAGCCCTTCCAGGGCTTCGAGGATTTCATTCGTATATTTCTCTGGATGGTCATAGGTATTGTGAAACAACCTGCGTCCAGATTTATTGAATAATTCCAAAGCCTCTGTACTGGACGTAGCATGAGAATACATCGCATGAAAATCTGATACGATGTGAGCTACCGCCCTCTCTAAAGGGTCTTTGATATCTTTTCTTGGTAAAAAAGTAGCCAAGCTCAAAATGACATCCCTGCGATATTTACTTAATTCTCTCATTCTTCCTCCAGTTAATCCGTTTCTGTTCTTATTTCCCACTCTTTTAGAATAGCATATTTCTATAAGAGATAGGAAGATGTATTAGAAAAAGACACATAATAAAAAAGACCCTCCGAAAAGGGCCTTATCTAGAAGTAAAGAGTGATTCAATGAAACATCAATTTTTAGTGTCGCATTTCCCACAGGTATACGTCCCGGTCAATTGTTTCTTAAATCCTTTAGGCTCTCCACATTCTGAACATTCATATACATACAATTTTTCCATCAATCCCTCCCTATCGTAATGCAATTATCGTATCTGGGAGCCCCTGAACTGAACCACCCTTCCAGAACTCCTGTTTCCAGCATATTGATACGAACTACACGGAACTCTTCAACAGTATGATAATTCTCTACTGCGACAATATCATGTCGCTCCTCAAAAGATATTTTGGAGGAAAGCTGCTTATCTATGAACACGGGATTTTGTTGAAATATACAATCCCAGAATTTTGTAAAAGAAAACCTCCGGATCTCCAGAGCATAATATTTTCCTCGGACATAAACCTCACCCAAAATAAACAAGGTTCCGGTTTTTATAGATGAGATAAAATCAGGCTTCAAAGCGCACCCCCATCAGAACAAATATAAACAAACCGAGTTCGTGCTTGTATAGAAGCAAACTCTGAAATCTCCTCTATCAATAGATCCGAATCCAAAACAATATCTGTTGGATGAACATATTGAAGAGAGGCAGTCCATATTTTCGGATTCCACTCAAAAACATGATCCCAAAATACAGAGAAAGAGAAAGAAAAAAGTCGAGTTCCAGGATATACAGGAAACCGATTCTCATCCAAACAAAAAACTACATCAGCCTCCAATCTAGGTTTAGTACCGATCATAGCCCGTTCCATATTGAATGAGGAAAAGCCCACACTTTGTCACGCAATTATGAATATTTGTGTGGCCTCCAATCAAAACAGGGCCTTTACAAGAATACATATACATGCCTCCAGCTTGTATAAGAGGAACCCACTTTAACTCAATCACATTATCACTAAAAACACCCTCTCAAAAATCTGAGAAGGACAAGAAGGCATCGGTAGTAGTCGAAGCCCGTCCTGTCACTCCTAAATAGTCCAGGACATAAACACGACTATCCGTATACAAAGAAGGAGCTGTCATTCACATCCCTTACCATAATCCAGGATCACAAAACGAGAACCATTCAGTCTATCTGAATCATGGATCTTTCCTGGGATAAGAACACCCCCCTCTCCAGGTACGGACTTTTTTAGAATCCTTCTTGATAATTTTGGTGTAGGACTGCTTGAACATCTTGTCCCAAAATCGCCTAAAAGAACAATGGTTATATGGGTATTCAATTTGACTGTGATCTACCGACAAACAAAAAACATAGTTAGGCCACATCCTTAACAGGAATTCTTGAAGAGATCCTAGATGCATATACTTGTCTTGAACTATCAGTAGATTACTCATATCTCTTATAGTATAGCAATTATATAATAACTAGACAAGGATAAAAGTTTCTCGTATTATTTTACAGAAGACATAAAAAGAACTATATTTTTGTCGATGTTTTAAGTATATGAAGACAAAACAAACATACAGGGAGTTATTTATGTCACAGTATTATAATATGTACGGGAATGGAGTCAGACTGAAAGAAATGTCTGACAAATTGAACAGACTCAGAAGACGCAGGCATGAGAACTGGAAGTATATCCGGGAGAGGCTGGGAGAGATCCCTATTGAGCTTCACTCTCACGCAACCTGCGAAGAGGTAGAAGGATTAAGGGTATCCTTTCAACGGATATGGGAGAACTCAATGACAAGAGCACATGGGGACAAGGGAGGAAATAAATGACAGTCTTGGTATTCAACACTTGCCGACACGAATTCTGTAACGGGAAACTAATTGTTGTGGATGCTGTTTTGAAATGTGGGGAATGTGGCCATGTAATTTGTAAAGATTACAGGCCAGAGAAATTCAACAGATCAGCAGCCTATCGCTAAAAGAGGAATTAGTAATCAGGGGAGCCGACGATGATTTTTCGGAATTTGGTTCCTCTGATTGCTCTTGTGTAATGGAACCCGTCATCATCATAACTCAGAATAGGGTGCTTAGCTCCTATCAGATCTTGGGCTTTCTCAGAAGGAACCTTATATTTCTCTCCGCCTAATCGCATGACAAAACGCTCCATGGGTCCACTGATCTCAGCCCAGGACTTCTTTAGCCCCTTCTTTATCATGGATCTGAGAGCATCTTTGCCCTCTTTGGTCCCATTGGTAGCAGAAGCAATCCCTTTTAATCCGTGAGCCTGTTTGTAGACCCTCAGAGCTATGACTTCGCCTTCTTTCTTAACCAAAGTCCAGATATGGGATTTGCTTACCAAATGATCAATGTCTCTGGCTGTTTTGAATCCACCGGGAAGAGGAGCGTAGGCTTTAATCAGAAGATCCCAAGCCACGTCAGCGACTTTCATCATGTCTTCTTTGGATCTTATGTACTCTTTCTCTTCTATGAGAGCGAAGGCGAGTTCTCTTAAAAGGGCTTCAGTTAGATTAAGGGGCCTTCGTCGCATGATAGATCAAATGCTGCCCCCAACATCCATTTAATCCTATCATAACTCTCAAAGCCATGTCCACCCCATGCAAAAGATGCATGGACATTCAAAAAGTCCCCCAGAACCGGGAGAACATGAATCTTTTCCCTCACAACTTCGTCATTCTTACACGTAGCCACGAAAATACAATCCGGATGATTATACTTGACCTCAGACAAAAGAGCTTCGCTGGACAAACAGAAATTATCAAGATTGGGAAGATCCGCATCCTCTAAATTTACGCTGTCTTTCAATGACGAAGAAGGAGACAGGCAAGGATTTGTCACGACACAAGGAGCGTCAAACATATTCGCCAAACAAACGGAATACATCCCACCTAAACTTGTTCCTACAAAAATACACTTTCCGTCACTGCGAAAGATTTTCTTCAAATGGGGAATCAAATTCTCGGTCAAATGCTTTTCGAAATCCTCGACGATTTTGGACTCCATGACCAGTAACACATTCCCATCCTCTGGTAAGTTTGACGGAATTCCATCAAACACACGAGAGCTATCAATTTCAAGATACTCTTTTAAGAAAGATATCTTCTTTGAATTTTCAGACCTGTCCCCGTGTAATCCGGGGAAGTAAACTATTGTTTTCATGTTGCTCATTGTATCCCCTTACATCCGAAACTAGCAAAGCATAACCAGCAAGTTGATATCTACGTTTGGAAATCTTCTCATATCAAACCTCCTACTCTTATAGTATACCATTTATAAGAGAGAAACCGAAGTATATGATATTTTGCGACATAAAAAAAGAAGCCTGAGTTCAGGCAGGCTTCTTCTCGATCTGGTGATTTTGTACGTTAATACAAACTCAACACACTAGATTCAGTGTAGCCTACTTTAGATCAAAAAGTCTATGTTCTGACATGCGCTGTTTTCATTTACTCATCGGCCTTAATCAAATCAGACAAATACTGACCAAAAGATATCTGCTCAGGTCCTGGGACATTATCCATTATCCAGGAGTACCTCAAATAGGCTGCGCCTAAAAGCAACCCTATCAACGACCACAATACAATGAACGAAATCACATCATCTTTGTACTTACTCAGCATCTTCCTCTCCAAATGCCACATAGATTTCGTAGCCTTCCTCTCCACGCTGAACCCGGACTTCGGTATCCTTGGGATAAACGATCTCTCCCTTGTCTCGCAGATCCTCTAGAAAAGCGTGAACCCTTCTAATTGTAACAAGCTGAATCATTTCGTCTAAATACTTCTCTGGATCTTTTTGGATGACTGTTACCGAATCTTCTAGAATAAACTGAACCTGTTCTGACAAAAACGTGGTCATCTCATCCACAGCCTGTTTCCCAGGAATTTCTAATTTTTGTTTGAGCTTAAAGCGATCTCGTGCGTCGATCACAGCCATTAGAATCCCATCCAACGAAAGAACCTATTAAAGAGTCCCCGGTTATATCTGCGATATCGATCTGAAAGGAGAAACCACACTCTCCGGAATCTCTCCTCATCCATTCCCCGAAGCTCTATAAGATTGTTCTCTACTTCCCGTGAGAGCTTCAAAACTCGTTCTGATCTTTCTCACTTCTGCTTCTCTTTTGCATCCTCATACATCCGTTGGAATTTCCCTGTTTTACATAGCTCCAAAAGATGCTCATCGTATTCCACAAAGACCGTTTTGTTTTCATCACTCATCCAAACTCTCCATTATCCGAATACGAGCCAATCTAAAATATTCTTCTTCCTTTTCTATTCCTATAAACCTTTTCTCATTATTTCCACAAGCAATCCCAGTCGTTCCAGATCCCATAAACGGATCAAGCACTGTTCCACCTTCAGGACAGCCAGCCAACACACAGGGTTCAATCAGGGCCTCTGGGAACGTCGCAAAGTGTGCACCACGATATGGTTTGGTATTTACACTCCACACACTCCGCTTGTTGCGTCCCTTGCTAGGATCACCCAACATATTATGTCCACCTTTCATATTTTTGGTGGATTTCTCAGAGTCCCCATGAGAAGACACTATCCGTTTTCTCTTCTCGTGTTCTGCTTGGGAAGTAAATGGCTCTCGAATAGCATCCACATCAAAATAATACTTCTGTGATTTTGTGAATAAAAAAATATATTCGTGTGCCCGTGTGCATCGATCCCGCACACTCTCTGGCATGGGATTATTCTTTGCCCAAATAATATCATTTCGTAGGTACCACCCATCCTCCTGTAAAGCAAAAGCAACACGCCAAGGAACCCCTATCAAATCTTTGATCTTTATCCCACTTGGCATCTTGGGAAGCTCTTGTGATTTTTGTATTCCGTTGGATTTGGTATCGCTGTCATACGATTTACGATTCCCACTTGAATAACTATCCCCCATGTTAAGCCAAACCGTCCCGTCCTCTCGCAAAACACGACGCACTCGACGAAAGACAAAAACAAGCGCTTGTATATACGATTCAAGTGTTTCTCCAAATCCAAGTTGACCAGGAACACCATAATCCCGCAACCCAAAATAAGGAGGACTGGTTACACAAGTATGTACTTGAATCCCGTCACACGCCCACTTTCCTAATATCTGTCCACAATCCCCCACTTCTATCCGATCCATACTACCTCTTCTGTTTTACACCACCCACTCTGTTTTAATATATCATTCCCGCAACAATAATTCCTCCAACATGCCCGGGAGATCACCCCCATCTTCCAAATGGGCTTCCATTTCAGCGATCAAATTGCCTGTGTCCCCGTGTGGCATGAATTCACTTGTAGCTGCTGAAGAGACGGATCCTACAATGCCGTCCGCCCCGTCCTTACTCCCGGGTTCCCCGTCACCATACTTGTCCGGGTGATCAAACTTCTTGCCTGTGTCGCGGAGTTCGATCAACTCCTTAAAGAGTCTAGGATGGGCTGGTCCTACCCAGCGCCCTTCGTTCACTGCGGTTCGAAATCTCTGGTGATGTTCCTTGGTCTTATCCAGGGAAAGCTTATCGGTTTCAAATCCCTGGAGCTGTGCACGCTGTCTGAAATCGACGGACTGGAATCCGTCGGTCGTGATCTTAGCGATGTACAAACCATAGACATCCCTGAGCTCCACAAAGAAGTTGAGGATCTTATACAGGGGGATCTCTTCGCCGGGACGTGCTTTGATAAACAGCACAAAGTCTGACTGTATGACGGGCTCTGTGAACGTCCGACGCTCCCCGAGATTAGCATCGAAGCGTTCCAGGGATTTAGATCCTTGGGGATAGGAGCAGCCGATACCTGTGAGATCCCCGGATTCTGAAAAGTCACAATGGATGAATCGAGGAGCTTCTTTGTCCGCGAGATTATACAGCACAGCATCATTGATATAAGCCGAGATCTGATCATCCCCAAACAAGGAGGGAGAAATCACCTGTTGTGTGGTAACGAGTGGGAGAGAACACGCCTCGTTGAGTTTAGCCGGTTTAATTATGAGTTTCCTGGTCGCATTGGTTGAACGTCCAGCCAAGTCTTTCAACGATCCAAAAATGTCATCGTCAAATTCCTGCCTGTGCTCCACTGGCACGTCAAGTACCAGAGTCTCATCCAACATCGCGTTGAGTTCGGTATCCTTCTCATCCATAACGAATGGATCCGTTGTGATGTCCCCTGCGTACACCTTAAACGTCCCACCTGTATATACATGGGGCTTGGCTTCCCAGAATGGAAACTCAACCACATACACGTACGGGAGATCCTTGCAGCGCTCGATATGAACAGAAACAAGCAGACAGGAAAAAGTTGAAGTACGTAAGGCACAGCTGTTTTTGACAGAGCTTATAAAGCTTTAACTAACCAGATTATGATATTCGCCTGCTCAATAATCCAGGTTGTTGGTTCTTTGTCGTAGATCGCCCCCTTTTTGTCTGGATTGACAAGGTGTTACGTTCCCAAAAAACGCCATCATCGTAACCTTGAATACTTGGCTC
>Ga0098052_1000212_pt1 | contig 35378 bp, 37 predicted proteins | sample 15_taG_FD_81591 | JGI IMG/M metagenome (GOLD analysis project Ga0098052, IMG submission 81591) | Marine viral communities from the Subarctic Pacific Ocean - 15_ETSP_OMZ_AT15312 metaG | ecosystem: Environmental > Aquatic > Marine > Oceanic | place: Pacific Ocean | collected 2015-01-18
GGTAGTTGGGGGAAAGCATGTTTACTTTGAAAACATTCTTCTGGGTTTTAGTTACATAGTATTTTAATTCTTTTTGATCGGGGGTTTTCGCCATCCCAGTCTCCACAAGATATGAGCAATTTCACAGCCAGTACGTTCGATCCATTCTTCATCTTTGTACCAATCTGCGCTGTGAAGTAATTCGTGTATAACGACTTCTAGTTCTTCTTTTGATTTCAAACCCTTTGCAACACGTATCTCTTTTTTGCGTAGGGTTGGTGCATCACAGTCTCCCTTGTGTTTCTTCAAGCGAGCGAAACGTAGGTTCCAATACTTTCCTCCGATGCGAACTCTCATAGGATCATGGTATGCTAAAGTAACGAGGAGTGACAACTGAAAAGGAAAATGCTGTGGAGTTCAACGACAGTGATAGCTTGTCGCACAAGGCAATTACGCAGGCAATTTACGATAGTTTTAAAAATAAAGGTGGGTTGGAATTTGCTGAAGAGGCAGTTGCCCACATGCAGGAAACTTTCCAAACCATAGACCGTCATTGGTTTCCAGAGAATTATCGAACTCTTTTCTACCTGGGATACTGTTTCGGTAGGAAAGAGGAAATCGAATCACTGGCGCAATCTCATTTTCTCATGCGCTGGTTAAATAGCGAAGAGTATGATGAGGACGAATCTGGGGAGGAAGACTACTAGTCTGTCGCCAGGGATTCCGCAATTGTGGGGGAACCACTGGACGGTAGTTGTAGTGAATAAGCTTTCCTGAAAAACGTCTGGATTACGCCTGCATCATTATTAGTAACAGTCCAGGTTATCTTATCGTCCTTTAACCATTTGTCCCTTCCCGACGAGAGAACAACATGGGCTCCCCCAAAATAGGTAACCGGACCAAAGGCCAAGTTGTCTACCAGGACTCTTGCGCTACTGGTCAGCGTCCCAGTTACCTTGATCACTAGCTTTAAATCACTAGGGATATCAGACGGTAAATTGATGTAACACGATTGCAATGTGTAGCTATCGTAGTCAATGTTCGTCCCACCAAGAGCAGCTAAGGCTCCTGCGTTCAACTCAATCTTTTCCGAAGCAATAGCGGTATACCCTGTCCCCTCCAGTTGAATAGTCAAAGTCCCTGCACCTACCGCAGCCACGCCTGACTTACCAACCTGGGCCAGAATGCAATAGCGACGATAGGGATCAAGTGTTGACTCGGTCAAAGCCTGAGAAACCCCAATAGTTGTTTGTGCCCCGTCCCCAATGAATACCAAGGATTTGCTTCCTCGATAAACTTCGTTACCAACTGCAGAGAAGGCTGCGGGTGGGTTCACATCACAGGCATTATCAAAACTGGCAGCAGTGGTAATCGTCGTATATCCATTCTTCCCCGAGGTAGCCTGGGTTAATGTAACCACCCCACTGCTGGCTGTAACAGCAATCGTACCATTGTGACCATCACTACTTTCCACAAGTGCTTCGAAGTTAGCAGCAGCAGCAGTTGCACTTCCTCCTGCATTAAATTCCTGGCTACCCGAAGCTGCAGAGTAATCATTCTTGATCTTGTAGATCACACTGGTGCCTACTGCATCAATAAGTGTGATCGTCCCGTTATTCACATCATCAAATTCGGTATCACCAAAAGTAAATGTGGCAGTTCCTGCTGCTTCGGTAGTATCGCCAGCATCGATATGTGTTCCCGCAGTTCCGTTATCTACCGTCCAGCTATCGGGAGCATTAGAAGTAAAGTCCTCAAAGTTGACATTACTGAGGTAAGTTTGTCCCTGCAGGGGAGCAATAGTAGGACCAATCCCTGAGCCTGCTGCATCCCAATGGTAGTTCGGATTGGCCTCGTTACCCTCTAATTGGAAGAGTTCGGTCTCGCCTGCAGTTGCCCCACCTGTCTCACTATCACCTACACAGGTCAATGTCATGGTCTCACTAGTATTAGCTAGTTGGCTATTAGCTCCATTCCAGTAAATATTGACCATGCTACCAACAAGGGGGGAGTTGTAACCGTCCAAAACGCTCCCCGTAAGTACTGTACCTAATGATCTACCTGATACAGCAGCAGTGGTAGTAGCTGCTCCCAGTGAAACAACACTAGCAGTTACTGATTCATTAGGTGCCATGGAGACACCAGTCTGGTAAATACTTCCTGCTGTGTTGGCTAAAGCAATACTATCTCCCGAGTCACCAGAAGTGGCGTCTGCGGTAAGTGTCACTTGGGTCGATCCCGTCCCATCTGAAGCAGTTACGCCAGGAATACCATTACCTACACTAGACCCATACTTGATGTCGGTATTTCCCGAGATAGCATCTGCATCTGGTATTGCACCATTAATTGCTTTGATAATAAAGTCTGCAGTTTGCGCATCTGTACCTGCTTGATTAACAAAGATCTCATAGCTGGAGGGAACTAACAAAATCCCAGTCCCATCTTTCATGGTCAAAGTTACTGCTGTACCAAGACCACTTCCTATTGCAGGAACAGTGATTGTAAGTGCATGTCCAGCAGCGTTACTGGCAGTGTTAAGGATATCTGTACCTTTGGAGGTGACCATATCCTGGTAGATCTTCTGGAATACATTATGGAACGAGGTGTTTCCCTGCAGAGTGAACTTGTCTAGAACATGGATTTTATCTGTGAAAAGCTCAGTTATCTTCCCAATCATTCCGTGGACCCAACTTTGTACGGAAATCTTGTATTCCTCGAAGGTATCTTTGATGCCTACATAGAGATCAATCTGGTCATTGGTTTTTAATTGTTCTTCAATTTCATCTCTGCCTGCTTCCAGGGGGGCATAGTAAGCAATGAACTCATTGACTCGTTCAATGAATTCGCCAATGTTCTCGAAAAGATCATCATAATTAGCGGAAGTGAGTCCCATGATATATCCCTTGTTCGTATGGGTTCTAAAACGTAGATTTTAAATGATAGAATAAAAATCAGAATTTTGTATCCTATAGACGGAAACTATTGACATTCCCCCCCTTAGAAGTCTATTCTAATTTATCAGAGCCAAGGATGTTTAAGGATACCAAAATGGCTTTAGGTAGACGAGGCTATAGTTTTCGTACTCGAAGTGATACTGTCCAGGAAGGTATGGGTGCCCTGGAACGTCATCGAGAAAAAGGGATACGCACAGATAAAAGATTGTCGTCTTCCAAGAAGAAAAAGAAAAGCCCGAAGAAGAAACTTAAACCAAGAGCATTAAAAAGTAATTTTAAACTCAAATGAGATTTAAAAAACCAATTGTAAACACGGGAGTCTATTCTGTTCCTTCGCCTGAAGGATCGAAAAGAGTTTCGATTACAAAAGATCGTCTTCATCATTGGACTTCTCAGTTTGATCAGATGAAGCAAGAGGGTATTTCGGTGCCAGCCCCCTGGTCCCACAGCAAAGACGCACTCCCTATTCAAATGGGAACAGATGGTACGCTTCCTCGAAGTGACATCAACGCAGGTTGGTGGGATAAGCTTTGGGTAGATGGTGAAACTCTCTGGGGGGAGCTTGATATTCCCCGCAGTGAAGACGCAGTCAAGATTGGTACTAGTGTTCGAGAGTCATCCATTTATGTTCGTCCCGACTTTAATGACGGTTCCGGGAACAATTGGAAAGACTCCTTGATGCATATAGCCCTGGTGACACACCCAATCGAAAATGGTCAGAACAATTTCCAACCTGTTGAAGCAAATGGTGAGGGTATTTCGCTTGCCATGTCTCAATTAACGGAACCTCTATCAATGGCAGAAGAAAAAGTAGAAGGTCAGCAATACAATGCAGCCAACGCCAGCATGCAGACCGTCCTCGAAGCACTCCGGGAAAATAAGATTGACTTACCGGACGATACGGGGGAGGATAACTTCATGGAACGGTTATTAACTGCATTGCGTCAGAAAAAAGTTTCCGAGTCTCCTGATGAGGAAGAGTTAATCACTAAACAACCGGAGGGTGCTAAGGAACAACCTGCACCAGTAGCTATGGCACAAGAAAAACAAGAAAAGAATGTGGATGTTGTACAAGACGACCAAGATCAAGGCGCAGTTGATCTCGTAATGTCTCATCCGAAATACAAAGCTGCCCAACAGACTATTCAGTTTTTACTGAATCACCTGGGTGGTCAACAGAAACAAGCTTTGTCTTCTCGACGTAACGCACTCATTGAGAGTGGTAAGATTACGGAAGATTATGCAACAAAGCATCTCGATCCAGCTATTGATGGTTTTTCAATGTCGTTTGGTGAAGACGGTCATGCTAATGCATGCTCCGCTGAAACGATTATGGAAGCTCTCGAATCTGCACCTTCCCTTACTGGAAGTCTGCTGACTGGAAGTGACAAGTCAGGTTTAACTCAATCACAACAACTTGCACTTGCTATGTCGCAAGCAGGTACGGTGGAGTTGCCCGCAGGTTTAACGGAAGAGACACTTCCTCTTAAGGCTGAAATTCTCGATGCAGAGAAGGCTGATGAAGTGGCTTTAGAATTCCTTCGCAACACGGGCGCGATTGATCGCTCTTAAGTAACAAATGGAGAAATAGACAATGTCTTTTGAATTCACAGGTGCATATGGCTTACCAAGCATTCAAACCGCTTTAGAGACGGTAGAGAATGTATTTTGGTGGGGTCGGTTCGAGCAAGAAGCCTTCATCGGTTCGGTAGTTATCGGTTCTGCTCGTGACGCAGGTAATAGTGGCGACACTACGGTTCTTCGTCCAGGCTTACTTCTAGGCAAAATTACTGCCAGCGGTAAGTTGAAAGAGTGGGATCCCACGGGTACTGACGGTTCGCAGAACATCTACGGTGTTCTCGGTTATTCCCAGAAGATGACTCGACTTGGTTCTAACGCTGATCGTTGGCTTGGTTGGGTCTACTGTTGGGGTTTCCTGAAGGCTGATCGTCTCCTGATCCCAGGTGAGGCCAACTTTGGTATCTCAGGAAACGCAAACGAACATATCATTCGTAAGCAATTAAGCAGTCGCTTTACTTTCTCCGACAAGCTGGAAGGTTACAGCTTCGGTGGATTTCGTGATGTTGTTGCCAAGACTGCCAGCTACGCTGTTACCGAAGCTGATCATGACACCCTTTTCACCAATCGTGGTGCTGCTGGTGAAGTTGTTTTCACGTTACCTGCTACTGCAGAAAAGGGTCTCAGCTATACCTTCTACTGTGTTGCGGATCAAAACTTGAAGGTAACCGCAGGTACTGCAGATACGATGGTAACTGCAAATGACGCTGCTGCTGATTCGGTTTCCTGGGAAACTTCCAGTGAAAAAATTGGTGGTGGTTTTTCTGTATACGGAGATGGAACGTCATGGTTGACTATTTCGCATCTGGCACAGGACGGTCATACCGTAACAGTCGCAACTTAATAATCGATATTTAACACACCCCTTAAATGATTTGGGAGAATTAGACTAATGGCAGGCGAAATTACTTTACAGCAATTGATGCAGACTCCTGTAATCACGAAGGTGGTGTCTCGTATCAAAACCCCCTTGAGCTTGTTCCAAAACTTTTTTGGAATGAACCCAGGTGGGGCAGCATCTCAGAATGTTTCCGGTCGTCACTTGGGCTGGGACATCTTTGATAAAACTCGTTTGATTGCAGAGGGTCGTGCCCCTGGTACGGGTCCAGCAACAGTGCAGCGCAAGTCCGTTGGACATGTCAGTGCTGTGGCTTATCGAGCGCATGAAAAGATTACTCTTCTCCATGAAGAGATCTTCCGCACTCGTCCCCTGGGTCAGCAGTTTGGTGTAGTTGACGTTAATGGTCAGAACTATGTCAACCAACAGATTGCTTACCTGACGCAGCGATTCCGAAACTCCCGAGAATTCATGATCTCACGCATGCTTCGAGGTGGTTTTGGTGTTAAGCAAACGGGCGAAAGTTGGATTCCTGTTGAACTCGACGCAGGTACTTTTAATGTAGATTTCAATGTTCCTGCTGCACATAAAGACCAACTAGCCATGGGCTCAGGTGGTAATCTTATTAGTGCAAACTGGAATCTTGCAGGAACAGATATCATTGGCGATGTGCTAAACATCAACAAGTCATTTGAACGTCTGCATGGTCGACCTCTTCGTCACATCTTCATCAACTCGACTATGTTCCAGCATCTCCTGGGCAATACCGGGTTGAAGAATGTCGGTGGTACTGCTTATCGAATCTTCGATTCGCTCAATGCTCGACAAATGAAGAGTGCAGAAGGTATCCCGGACAGTGGGTTCGATGTAGTCTTCCGTGGCCTTCCGTTGCAGACATTCCATGTCTATGACGGGGTCTTGAATGTCGACAAGACGACTGACAGTGATACGACTGCTAACACCAGCTTGTTCGTTCCTGACGATGTCGCCATCTTCCTGCCTGAACCTTCCAACGACTGGGTTGGCTGGATCAACGCTTCCGAGTACGTGAAAGAAAACGTCATGGATGCTGGTCGACAGGTATTTGGCTTCCACAGTTGGAGTACTAACACGATTGATCCTGCAGGCGTCGAATTGAAGATGCTTGATAACGGTCTTCCGGTCCTGTACGTTCCGAAGTGCATCGCCTACGGTACGGTAACTGGCTTTTAAGAAATAACGTCTCTCACCCTCAGAGACTGCAACTAGGACGGACGGATTTGGTCACCCAGTCCGTTCGTCCTTTTTTATTATCATGAAACTATCAATCGCACTTATACCTTGTTTTCTGGCAGTAGCAGATACCGCCCTGTTTGATTGGGGTACGGTATCTGCGACAGCGTTACTAGGTTGGTATCTTTGGTACAACACCAAGGTAATCCATCCCAGGCAGGAGACCAGGATCGAGACAATCCACAAACTCTGCAGGCAGGAGATCAGTAGCCAGCGAGACCACTACGAAGATCTCATTAACGCAATGCAGGAACAACACCAACAACGTCATGAGCAGATCCTGTCTGCCCTACGTACCATTTCCCAACAAGTAAGGGACTAATTATGCCCCTGGTACATCGACAAAAAATATGTCCTGAGTGTAAAGCAAATTATGAAGTCACCTATCTTCAGGTGGGTGAGAATCTTGTACCTCAGAATATATTACGTTCCGATCTTCCTGGAGATAGTTGCCCTCATTGTGAGGAAGAGAAATAATGGCAGCACCATCACCTAATCCCAGCACCTGGGTAGTTGAACCACATCTGACAGGCCCTACTTCAGCCTCGATGACTGCTACCACTGCAACTGGTGATTACGATGTTTACTACGGTTTCACCCAGGATGAAATCACTGTTTGGCAGTCAGGCCCTACTTACAAAACCAGTGGCCTTACCCCCGACACTACTTATAGTTTCACAGTACAGACACGTTTCCTACCATTCTCTGGTGACCATCTTCCTGGCGATGCCTCATCCGCAGGATCATTTACCACACCTACATTGGCGACCCTGACCTATCCTCAATTTACTAATGAGTCGCTCACGTAAGGAATACCTACATGTCACAATCGACACTGACCAGTAAACAACGAAGACTGGATGAAGGTACGTTAGCCAAGTACACAGCCACGATCACTGATGAGGCAGAAACCGCTATCGCTTTAAGCGCAATGACAACTCTGACTTTGACACTCTATGATGCAGAAACTGGGACAGTTATTAACAGTCGTAATGACCAGGACGTACTTAATACCAATAATGTAACTGTCAGCAGTGCGGGTCTTTTGACTTGGTTAATTCAGCCTGGAGACAATGCCATCGTGGGAACACGCAGACGCGCAGGACAATACGAAAAGCATGTTGCCCTTTTTGAATATACTTGGTCTAGTGGAAGCAAAGCCAGCAAACACGAGTTAACCCTGGAAATCAGGCAATTAGATAAGGTAACTTAATGGTAACTTACAATTCTACAACAGGTTATCAAGAGGTCACTACCTCTTCGTTATCCTACGCATATACTTCAGAAGCAGAGATCAAACGAGTCATTAGTACTTCAGGATTTGATCTACGTGTAGATGATTTGGCAGATACCCTGGATGCAATAACAGACATCGTGGAAGAAGCTACAGACATGGTGAACTTCTACTGTGGGCTACACTACAACGAATCCGATCTGGAAACATCCCCCTTGGTTCGTCGTTGGACGACCTGGGTTGCTTGCTATCTCCTCTCCCAGAGAAGAGGTAATCCCGCAATCTTTGCAGATCGAATGGGTGAAGTATTGGCTCTCCTGGAAGAAGTATCTCGACATGATCGAATCATTCCTCGACTACCAACTCGGGAAGATCTGACACCTGCGATGAGTAACGTACATATTGACGACAAGTTTCGTACCCACAAGATCAGGGTTCATCCCACGATCTCGACGGGTGGTACTTATGGTAAACAGGATTTGTCACCTCGATTCCCATTTGAATGGTTATAGAAAGAGGAAATTATGCGAGGCGGTTCTAAAATAAGAAAATTAAGAAATACTCCCCCACCTTTAAGGTCAAGGAATACTCCCCCACCTTTAAGACCAAGAAGAGATACACCCCCACCTTTGAAGCCAAGAGGGGGTACACCATCACCTTTGAAGTCAAAAAAATCGGTAGTTAAGGGTAAGTTAGGGAAATCAAAAAAAGACCATCGAGTACGGGCGATGGCTAAGAAACAGCAAGCAAGTCTAAGGACGAGTAAACAAAATCCAGGAACCAAGGCTCCTACTCCTTTGAGTAAAACGAAAATGATTAAACGTAGTAGCCTTGCTCGGGGTTGGAAAGGACCAAAACACCAGGGAGGTTGGGCTAGGGGAGCGAGTATGGGTCCAAAACTTGGGCAAATGAGACGACAAAGACAAAAGAGATTAGGGCTAAAAGCAAATCCAACCACCGTTAATCTATGGTAGATGGTTATAAATGACGGTACGACATGTAAAATCCAAGGGAGATCCCATGAAGATCATGGGGTTTGTTAAAGATCTTCCAGACAAGATTGCAGGAGTTAGAAAAGACCACACAGGTATTGTTGAAGAGTTCTGGGCAGTATTTGCCAAGGAGTTTTACAAGCGATTATCCAGGGGTTTCCTGAAGAAAAGTATGGGTGGCTCCGACAACCTGGGAAATAGGTGGAAACCCTTAAGTCCTCGAACTATTGAGAAAAGAAAGAAGCAAGGCACTCGACATGGTGGATTAAGAAAGTCCAAAACATTTAGAGAAGCAGTGACCCAGGCAGCGAAAGCACATGTCCCTATCTTGATTGATACGGGAAGACTATATACAAGTTTGCTTCCTGGTAGAGTTTCAGGAGGGGCTTACAGTAAGAAGAGTGAAGATCAAATATTTGAAGTAAAACGAGGTCAAGTTTCTTTGGGGACCAGGGTTCCTTACGCTGAAACTCAGCATAAGGCGAGACCTTTATGGCCCCCGGAAATGGATAGATGGATTGACGAATCAATTGATGAAGCTTTAAAAGTAATGACACGACTGTTGGTACAAAAAGGACTCTTAAGCAGGTAAGGAGAAAATCATGCCTACAAACTACTCGATGAAAAAGCAAAGTCTACGAAGTAAGACTAAGGGAAGTGTACCCAAACCTAAAATGAAGGGCGGTACATTTAACAAGGAAAAACCTGGAGTAGAAACTCAGCGAGCCAACGGAATTAAAAAATGAGCATAGGTCGTCTCATGCTTTCGGTTAGGGACGAGTTACGTCTCAAGCTGGACTTAAAAGAAGATGAATGTCACGTTATGCCTGATGGTAGGCCCATGCCTTCCTGCGGTCAGCGATTCATCGCAGTCTACGCGCATAGCTGGAATGCATCCCCAGATGACTTCAATGCAGCAGAAGGTTTAGTGGAATGGTACGGGGTGACTTGTGCAGTCACTTTTAGAAGTGCTTACGTTCCCTTTGATCGACATATCCCTGGTATAGGATTGGAGATGGAGGATTTTTGTCGAAAGATAATTTCCACTGTCCATCTGAATCATAATATTCTTTTGCGAACAAACGAACAAATTGCAGAAGAGTTAGGTCAGATGACAGGGACTGGAATGCTAGAACAACTTCGTTGGGCATCGTGTGATGCAAGCCCTACTTTTGTTACCGGAGATTGGTTTGGTGAAGGCCCACCTATCGATCAAAACACAGGACTGATGGCAGAAGTACGTTTTGAGCAAGCTACCCGAGTTCAGACTGGCCCCCGTTACCCAGGAGCAGCCCTAGTATGACAGCCATTCATATTCCTCGACCTCAACTTATACCTTATAAATGTCTGAATAAAATTTGCCCTACTGAGATCATTCATTTTGACGTTAAAGATAAGGTAAGGAAGGATTGCCCTGATTGTGAAATGCCCCTGCGAAAGACAGCTATCGTCCATTTGCTAGTGCCTGATAAGGAGCAAATGTGGATAATAAACTGTGAAGAGGGCAAAAGAAATCGAGTTGAACAATGGTCGATTAACAGGAAAGATGCAGGACCAGATTATCCTTTTCATTGCACACCAGAATTCCTGGCAGCGACTTGTTATGAATGCTTACAGAATTTTGATAAACTAGTTTCTGATACGAGTGCAGAAGACCTGCAAAAGCTCTATCAATATGTACGTTTAAAGACAGGTAAATAACGAGGAGTTATACAATGGCAATCAGTGTTAATGCGGTATCAGGTGCTTACTACGGAACCTACGGTGGGGAATATGTAGGAGTCACTGAGGATGGTTACGAATTGGAACAGACCACCTATGCAGAACCCATTCGAGGCGACAACCTGGGTGACTCTATTCAGGATGAAGTTTACCGGGGTACAGATGTCTTTCTTAACTTCGTATTGATCGAGTATATCCAGGCAGCAGCTACTTCTGGGGGTACAGATACTACGCCTATCTTCCATCCCCATGATGATACTAATGGTCAGCTTGGGAAACTTGGAGTTCTCCGAGGTGGTTACTCTGCTGATGCTTTAGTCCTCACTCAATACAGTGCTGACACAACTTCAGTACCAGATACCATGACGTTCACCAAGTCAGTGTTGGCTTCCAATTTCCCGGTACGTATGTTGTTAGCTAACCGACTCAAGAGAATTCCCATGCGAATGCAGGCATTCCCCGTATTGACTGCGGTCGGAACTGCGGTCAGCTACACTGGGGTTCCCGCTGGTGCTTGGTTCACTGTCACATAAATCCCTTTCCCCAGCAAGAATGAAAAGCCTTCTTCTTCTCTCCTGGGGAGGAGAAGGTTTTTCGTAAGGGTGTGTCATGGCTAAGAATTCAATTGAAATTAAGCTGGAGTCTACCTCCTCAAAGGAGACTAAAGATGCTCCCGCTATTAAGAAAAGCGAGGAAAAGGCCCCGGTCCAGGCAGTCTCTGCTACTGAGAAGCAGATTGAAAACGTAGCCAAGACTGCAGAGTCAGTTATGACTACTGCAGAGCAGGAATTGAAAGATCGAGCAACAGAAGCTCGTGAGCAAGTACAGCAATCTCCTGTAGTCAGTGCAGTAGCTGCTACTTCCCCGGTACAGGGGACAGCAGAACAGAAAGATTGGTTTGAAGGTTTTGCGGAAGCAGATACTGGGCAAACAATCAAACATCCTAGTAAGCCTGAATTTCCTGTCGGTCCAGAGGGCCATCAATGGGAAATGCGAGGAAAACCTGGAACAACTGATTTTCATCGACAACCTCTAATGTCGTTCCGAGGTCATGAAGGAGACAGGACAGACGATCCTGAAAAGTCTAGTACTTCTAGTATTGTTAGAGCAATGCGAGAGATGGATAGGGGGAAAGAAGAGGATCCCCTATCTGATATTTCAACAGACAGGACAAAGGTAGAGGGTGTCCTTGGCAAGATTGACGAAAACACAGACGAGTTAGAAAGCTTAACAGCAGCAGATCTTAAAAGTAGTGCAGCACAAGCAATGGCTGCATTGGATAAGGGACAATCAAGGGGACCAAAAGCACTTGGCAGCGAAGATGTAATTGAGAGCATCAGAGCAGGAGATTCAGGCGGTCCTGGCACTGGTCCACGGGGAATGTTAGGCGCGGAAGACCCCGAGGACGCCCCCACGGAAAAACTTAAAGGATTAACTGCAGCAGCGGGGCCTTTGTTAGGCAAGCTAGGGAAATTTGGGATCGCTATAGCTGGCGTAACCAAAGTAACCTCTGTCCTTATCCAAGGTTTCCAGAAACTAGATAGTTTCTTAGTCAAAGCAGGGGAAGAGATTCAGGCTTTTGCTCCTGACATTATTGTTGAAAAAGTAAATCGTACCATGATGCTCTTGGAAAAGAGAATGGAACGTGCGGATGCAGTCGGGTCTCAACTAGCTGATTATGAAAAATCCAGAACACGTTTGCTCGAAGCAGTAGAGGAATTCAAGACAAAGTTTATAAAAGTAATGCTTCCTCTCGCAAAAGTAATAATGGATTTCCTAGGAAAAATAGTTGAGGCCATTCTTAAGATAGGAACATGGGTACGAGTATCACTCCTGTCTATAGAAGAGCTAATCCTTCAAACGAAGGTGGCATTCCACGTAGCTGATGCTGCGGATAAAGCACGAATCCTTGTAATTCAAGCAGAGCTAAGGGCTATAAACGCTAACACTAAGAAGAAGACAGATATTGCCTGGGATCATATGGATCGAGTACTAACTTTACTTACAGGACAGGGCACTAATGTACCAGGATTTACAAGAGTTCCTGGTTCGATAGCAAGCGGTATATAGGGCAAGATAATGGCACGATTACTATCTGCAGTAGGTGAACTATACTACAACGGGGTTACTTTCCCTGGCCCAATACGAGCTAGTATTAACTCCAGCCCAATATATGATGAGGCTGATCGCTCTGTTAAATATGTTAAGCATAAGCTCAGAGTTGAGACCTATTTCTGTCATGATGACACTGCATTAGTCACAGGCGCACCTGCAGTCGCAGGAGCAGACCCCCATGTGAATAATATCATTGATTACATTCGTTTACGCTTAACAAAAGTAGGACAAGAATTACGGATCAGGGAAAAAGGTTTTGGCCTGGATGTGCGAGTTAATGGGACATCTACTGCAGGAAGATTAGCGGGAGTATTTTATGATGCAGAGTTTGGTCCCAAGCCAAGAGTACTGGCTTGGCAACCGGTAGGCGATAATCGAACAGTAAAAGTTATCTGGGAAGTAGAGTTCAATATCCCTGAATGTTGTGAGTATCCTACACAGGATGTTCCCCTGGAACGAACATATTCTGTTGATTGGTCAATAGATGAAGAAGGTCTTACTACCCGTACAATTGATGGAAAAATAGAATCAACCATAGCCAGGATGCCTTTAGCAGGTGGCCTGCGTATGAATGCTAATGCGGATGACTTTCGTCATTGGGCATTCTTCCCTATTCCTTTAGGATTTGTCCGTACACAAAGGTATCAACTTTCCCCAGATCGAAGAGTACTTACTTTCACTCTAACTGATCGTGAGTTAGCCAGTGACTTCGCATTCACCGAGGGAACACTGAAGATGGAAGCCTCACAAACCATTGAAAGTAAATTTCTTGACGGTAATTCTGGTGGTTTTATGAAATGGGATTGTTCGATTCGAGCGACCATTACTCTCCCCAAGAATCAAAGTAGAGGTACAGGAGGCAATCCTAATAGTCCCAAAGGTCGTAAAATGGCCTGGATTGCTTTTAAAGAAATCCTGGATGAGAAGATCTGGCGTAATGCTCATAAAGGGAAGAGAGGCGCAGGCGTCTTACGTGTACCTGGAGGAATTTCTAATACAGATGCAGAAGAAGGGGTATTAAAAACAATCAAGGATGGCGGGGCCACCTTCATACCTGACGCTATCAGTATACGGGAAGATCTTTACGGTCGTACTTTTGAGTTTCAATTTAACTATATAATCTTCTGTTTCCCTGAGAGAATCTTTGAAGCTACCAGGATCATGCATCAAAATGGCCCTGGGACAGGTTCCACCAAAAACGACTTTCTTAAATATTTAGAATATACGGGGGGTAGGATTCAACCCCCAACAAGTGTCAGCAAAGATGATGTCTCAAACACTGAAAGTCAGCCTTTTAGTAATCGGGGAGAGTTGGGCGGTAAAGTAGCAGCGGGTCGAGAAGCCTCGTACTTTGGGTCTAATCCTCTACATCGGACTGCGGTGTGGACCGATGATATTATTTATGATTTCTGTGAGTGGTCAGCGAACCCACAGGTCCAAGTAGGCCCTGATGTAGAAAAAGAAAAACCAACAAAGGAGGATCCTTCGGGTTCAGATCCTAATGGAGATCCTCCAAATTCATCAGGTGCATCTACATATTACCCTTCAGACGGTAAAGGTGTTGCGGGAGGCAAAGGATCATCAGGATCATCAGGATCAGGTGGGGACCAAAAATGCTTAGGTTACGTTTGTAACTACACGCATGAAGAAATAGGGGCAACCGTCATGCATACCAGGGTGGGCCAGAATTCTTCATCTAGTTATGCCCTAGATTATTTAAATACATCCCAGGAAGGGGATGACTCTGAAAATCGGTATCAGGCAATAGCAGACACCAATCAACTAGACGCAGCAGATCGACCTAAAATACAGTCTCTGGGGCCTCCACAACATCTAGTTCGAGTAACAGGATATGCATACCAATTAGGGTACACTCGAACCCCCCCAGCAACTTTAAAATGGGGGAAAGATTGTACGTTGTACAGAATATCAAAACAATCTACGATATCTCAAGTATGCAAGGGTAAACTACCCGTATACCTAACCACCTGGGACATGTTGTATAATGCAGATAACAGCCCAAATGGTGAACCTTTCAAAGAAGCGATTACCACCAATACGACCTCGGGTCTATTAACTAATCAATCAACTTAAAGGAATTTAGATGTCTGAGCCCAAAACATTTCAATTACCGGACGCCACCAAGATACGTCTTCTGGATAGCGATGGGGAAGTAGTCTTTGAAGAGGAGGCAGTCTACATTGACGATCTACTCTCACAGTCACAAGAAGATGTAGATGTGAATAATGACAAAGAAGCAGTGAAGAAGTGGTTACCTAAATTCAAAGAACTTCTGACATCCAATCTTGAGTGTGACTTAGGGGATACTGAGGCATACTTTATCGCACGAGAAGCGACTAGTGTGATGTGGTCCCTCAAAAAAAAATTCGACGATATACCGACATTATCGACATCTTCGGAATCAACGCCTTCGAGTTAAATCCTCTGCAATGTAAATTACTATATATGGACATCCCCCGAGTCCTCGCAAAACGAGAGTTAAGAGCCCGTAATTTTGAGGCACCGCTTAATTCAGAAAAAGTATTTGAACTTGTGTTTATGTCAACCGAGGACGAAGACCAAGCAGATAAAGCCAAAACTGATTTCATCATGGAACAAATGAAGTCAGGGGAAGAAGTAAAATAATGGACGCTAAACAATTACTAGGGCCTGCAATCACTGCAGACTACATGCCTCACGGTTACTGGGGCATGTTTATGTTTGCCAGGAACCGCCCTGTCTTTAGTGGTTCAGTCATTCGGGAGATGATGTCTGATCCCCGAGTCATCTTTGGTCTTTGGCTTATCAAAGGACCAATCCTTTCAAATGCCAGATTTAAAGTTGAAACTGAGGACGAGGAGATTAAGGAATTCCTGGTCACTAACATTACTCGCTTCTGGAGAAACTCAGCAGCCCGCGCATTAAAAGCAGTCGAGTGGGGTTACTCAGCCAGTGAGGTTATGTACCGAGTTGTCGAAGGCCAAATCCACTTTGATATCATCAAGGATATCCATTCCCTGGACTGTCGCGCAGTAACCAAGGCAGGAGTTCTGATTGGGTTCACAGTCCGAGACGTTCCCCAAAAAGGCAGAGATGCTGCTCGTCAAAAGATGTTCATAGGAATCCCCAAGGGGTTCTGGCACATTCATTGGAGAGATCGACATCCCTGGTACGGACTCTCCCGTTTGTTTGGCGCACACATTCCCTGGTGGGAAGCATGGTCCGATGGTGGGTATCGAGACATCCGCAGACTCTGGTTCCACAAGAATGCCTTCGAGGGTGGGGTCATGTATCATCCCCCAGGAATTACTCGCACCAAGGAAGGCATTGCTATCTCCAATAAGGATTTAGCCAGGGAGATGATCGAGAAGAAACGGACTGGTGGAACACTCACTCTCCCCAACACCATGTCATCCGATGGCATCCGTAGTTGGGAGTATGCACCACCAGCACCCAATTCAATTCCTACAGGACTCCTGGAGTACGGAAACAGTCTCAAGGAAGAACTCTTTGAGGGTATGGGAATTCCCCCTGAAGTATTCGAAGGCGGTGGTGGAGGATTCGGAGCAGCCACGGGAAGACAGGTTCCTGAAGAAGCATTCTTCTCTGTTCTCCAGGAAATGGTTCAGTGGTTAATCTCTGATGCAGATCAACAAATCTTTCGACACTTGGTACGCATGAACTTTGGTGAAGATCACGCAAAATACGAGATCATCCCCTTTGGCTTAACTGCCAAGGCAGAAGAACGTGAAGACCAGATGAAGGAAGATGTTCGTCAGGCCCAGGCAGCAGAGGCAAGTCGTCTCGCAGGGACTGGGATGCCAACAGAAATGTCCAATAGATTTCAAGGAAATGGAAATGGCAAAACTTCGTCCAGTCCGTTGGGGCCATCTGCATGAATTAGATCGCAGGGTTCGATCAGGAACTTCCAGGTTCTACCAGTACCCCAAGCGACTACAGCATCTCCATTCCTGGAGGGCAATGCACAAGTTGGCAGGTGATCACATGCCAGTACGCATGTCTGGTACTCGCCAGGGTGTTCGTCCTTCCTCGGACATGTCTATTAAGCAGAAGGTCAACTTCGTAGAGAAGAGGCGATAATGGCGCAGTACGCTTACCCTACTGAAGACAAAGAAGACGATGGTTACTGGGAGTCTACAGAACAGTCAGAGGGAATGCCCGAATACTATTCTGCAATCGATGAACCAGGAACTGCTGATGACAACGACTACATATCGGGGGATGCAGGGAGCGCTGGTGAAGTCACCATAGACTTTGAATTAACAAATGGTTTAGATAACCCAGGAGTCACTACAGGGCACAAATTAATTTACCGTTATAATACAGATGGTAATTCGACAGATTCAAGCCTAACTATTTCATTAATAGAGGGCAGCACTGTTCGTATGACTGAAACGGTCGACACAACGGGTGTCTCCTCTTATGTAACTCGAACATATGCGCCCACTAACACTACCGGGACTATAAGTTCTTACGACAATTTATTTCTACGAATTTACTTTGATGATACAACGGATTACACAGACTACGTCTATATCTCCCAAGCTTACCTTGAGATTCCTGATGCAGCAGCAGGAGCAGATGCAGTCCCCATGGCTTTAAACACATACCAACAAATGAGGAATAAGTAGATGTACCTTAAGCAGTCCACAGCCTATACATTTCGACATGGTCCTTTCCTGGATGAGACAGATGGAAAGACTGCAGAGACGGGTTTAACTATTGAGGACTCCCATGTTCGGATAAGTAAAGCTGGGGGAAACTTTGTTGATAAAAATGAAACAAGTAATTCAGCCCATGATGAGGCTGGCTTTTATGTTGTAGTTCTGGACGCTACAGATACAGCCACCGTTGGTGAATTATTGGTTGCAGTACATGTATCGGGTGCCTTACCAGTCTTCAAGACTTTCCAGGTTGTAGAAGAAGCAATCTACGACGCCTTCTTTGCTGGTAGCGCAGACCTTATTACTAAGATAGATGCCATCGATACGGTAGTGGATGCGATCCTGGTAGATACGGGTACAACCATACCAGCCACGATAGCTACAGTTGACACTGTGGTAGATGCCATTTTGGTGGACACGGGTACGACTATACCTGCCACTTTAACTACGATTGACGACTTCCTGGATACGGAAATTGCTGCTATTCTCGCAGACACTAACGAGCTTCAGACTGATTTAGTAAATGGTGGTCGGTTGGATTTACTTATCGATTCAATCATCTCCAAGGTAGATGTGGTTGACGGTATCGTAGACGATATCTTGGTCGATACCGCAGTCATTGGTGCAGCAGGTGCTGGTCTTACTGACCTGGGTGGAATGTCCACAGGTATGAAAGCAGAAGTTAATGTAGAGTGTGATGGGTCTATAGTCACCTACGGACTTGATCATCTTGTCTCAGCTTCCGTAGCAGGAAGTGATGTTACAGACAACTCCATCGTTGCTAAGTTGGTTTCCAAGGAAAGCACTGCTGATTGGGATGACTTCGCTAACACTACTGAAAGTCTTCAAGCTCTTAGAGATCGAGGTGATGCAGCCTGGACAACTGGAGCAGGTGGTACACCTCCCCAACTGATGCAGAGTACAACCATTGCATCTCTCGCATCACAAACTAGCTTTACCCTCACTGCAGGTTCAGCAGATGACAATGCTTACAACAGTTGTGTCATCATCATAACTGATCAGTCCACTGGTGTTCAGAAAGCGCATGGTTCAATCTCTGATTACACGGGTAGCAGTAAGACGGTTACGCTTGGCTCTGATCCCGGTATCTTTACTATGGCAACTGGGGATACTGTAGATATCATGTCTCCGTTGGGGGCTGCTGGTTCTGGCCCATCTGCTGCTTCCATTGCAGATGCAGTCTGGGATGAAGCCACATCAGGACATGCATCTTCAGGAACCTTTGGAGAGCAAGTCAAAACCGACATCGATGCTATCCTAGCTGACACCAATGAATTGCAATCAGATGATATTCCAGGATCCTTATCTACTATCTCTGGAAAAATTGACACTGTTGACGGTATCGTAGATAACATCCTGGTTGATACGGGGACAACTCTTGATGGAAAGATTGACGCCATTGACGACTTTGTTGATACCGAAGTTGCTGCAATCAAAACAGCAGTGGACGCCATCCTGATTGACACAGCAGTAATTGGGGCTGCGGGAGCAGGGCTAACCGCAATACCATGGAATGCTGCCTGGGACGCAGAGGTACAATCAGAAGTGACTGATTCTATCGTAGCCCATAACCTGGATCATCTAATGTTAACTGCAGTCGCTAGTAACGCAGACATGACGACTGAGATTCCAGACGGTACAGTTCTGTCTAACCTTATGACCAAGACAGGCGATACCAGTGACTACGCTTACGCTACCGATAGTCTTGAAAGTTTAGGGGAAGGTAGTGTAACCGCAGTAGATATTGCTGACGCAGTATGGGACGAAGCTACTTCAGGACATGTAAGTGCAGGAACCTTCGGGAAATTGGCTGCTGATGTTCTGGCAGATACTAACGAGATACAGGCAGATGACCTTACAGCAACCCTCACTACCATGACTGGAAAGATTGACGCCATAGATACGGTAGTTGATGCCATCCTGGTTGATACTGCAGTTATCGGTGCAGCAGGAGCAGGACTCACTGCAGTTCCCTGGAACTCTGCTTGGGATGCAGAAGTACAAAGTGAATGTGCTGATGCCCTCACTGCTTATGACGCACCAACTAACACCGAGATGGTCGCAGCCTTTACAGAGATCAAGGGTAGTGGGTGGGGCTCTTCAACAGATACCCTGGAGAAAATTGCAGAAGGAGCAGGTATCTGGACTACTGCAATTGCAGAGAGCTATGCAGCAGATGGAGCAGCAGCAACACCTGCACAACTTCTCTACCAAATATATTGTGCAGTTGGCGAGTTCAGTATTACTGGAACAACAATCACTGGAAAGAAATTGGATGGTTCAACTACAGCAATGACCTGGACTCTTGACTCCGATACCGCACCGACATCAAGAACACGAGCAAGCTAAATGGCGCATGCACCATTACCAATCCACCTAATCCCTACCAGGGGATTATGGCCTGCAGGATCATCTGTAGTTCCTACCAGGGAAACGCATGCAGAGTTTCTGGTTACAGGTGGTTCTGTTTCTGGGACTGCTTCTGACTACCCGGAAGAGTCTGGTGTAGCTCATGGTCCTTATTTCCGAGGGATAGAGAATTCCAGAATTGAAATTATTCCTGGTGTGGCTGACTATGCTCATGAATCCTACGGTCAATACGTTCACTTTGGGTCCAGCCAGGAGGGAGATGCTAGTATTCGCCCCATTAGTCCTAGTCATTTAATGAAACAACTAGCTTTAGTTCATAAAGAAGAAAAAATTGAGCGATTTGCTGGAGTTGTAAATTGTTTCACTCATCGAAGGGGACGAACACCCTCTAATGGATTCTTTCTTGTTTTGAAAAGTGATTTAGGCGCAGGTCTAATGGATTCTTTTGATACACAAGTTAGATTTCACCAGTCTGCAATTCCTGAAAGCTCGTCGATAAGTCTAGCTTCAGAAGACAATAATACAGTCACGATTAAGAGTCTTTTCTTAGTACAAGCAGTCGCAATAACGCCTGTTATTACGGGACCAGAATTCGATGCATCTGAACTTTCTGCTGCATCTGATGTAGAAAATCAGGTGTACTTAATTGAATTAGCAGATCGACGGGCTCTTGGCAAATTTGTGGATAGACAGTGGCCTAATTCCGATTCCCAAGCGGGATCCCCCTATGTCAGTGAGCAGTCCTATAATGTGAGAATTCCTGCGGATAATCCTGCAGATAGCAGCCCCAACAATGTGACAAGTTACACTGCAGTATTATCCGCTACGGACGAGTACTACGAGTCAACTACGTACACGCCTCCCGGTTCGATAGTCCGAGCCCCCTTTACCTGGGAGACTATGTTCACAAATCTGTGGGAAACTATGGGGCTTGTGTTTTCTCATTACGATACCTCAACCTCAACCTACCAAAGTCTTGATTTTTCATATGCAGAGTTTCCCACACATATCCCAGAAAATTACAAATCTTCTGATTCAGAAGATACATATGCCTTCTTCTTCGACATATTAGATAGTATCTTTCACACTCTTGTACGTAAGTTGGATGGGTCTTGGTACGTAGTTGGTCCGGGTAATGTGCCATCAAATCTAGTGTCTAGTAGTCCAAGAGATATGATGCGTATAGCACGACATCATATACAGGATTCTTTAAATCATGTGGACACTAGATGGAATCGTATACCTGCGCATGTTACTGTTCGGTTCCCTAGAAGCCCAGGCACAAACAGGTGGACCGACAACAGCCAACTTTTTGCTGAAGATGGCTATGATTCAGACTACGGTCAATACGTTGTGTTTCAAGTGGAAACTGAAGACCTAACAATAATACCTTCCTCAACCTTATCGTATGCGAATAGTTACTCGGAACATTCAGGGGCAGGAACATACACTGGCGCATTATCTGTTGGAGTTAGTAACGATTTCGGTGAAACTGGTAACGCTTCATTGGTAAATACTAATTTCACTATTCATGATCGTCTACGGGCTAGGTTCGGGATTGAGCGTCCGAATGATCCACTTGGATACGCTGGCCCTGGTGGTGATTTCAGCATTGGTTATATAGCAGGTAATTATAGGTTAAATTCTGCGGATTTTATAAACTGGGAAGCACTTATCACTCGTGCAAAAGAACTTGCTCGACTATATCGTGATTTTGTAGTCCACACAGATCCCCTTGTTTATCGTAAGTACAACGGTTATTGGAAATTTGAGGGAACTCATAAAATAGAAGAAATTACTTGGGGGGATACGGGAGACGGGCCATTTACCATACTGAATAATCCTTCCCGAAAATCTGATGTGGTCACCAAGATGGTTAGACCCAAAATAAAAAAGGCCCCTCCTGCAAATCGTGTAACTTTTGGGAGAATAGTAGGGACTGCAGTAGTAGGGGGCTTTGGAACATACTACGATGCCATTCAACCGAATAAAAAAGGTTCTGCAATACTTCTTAATGATCTTCGGGGAGATGCGAGTACAGGAGTGGTAATGCCTTCTGAACCATATGCTACTACACCGGGTTTTCCGGGTAATGCAACTGGGGCATCTGTTACAGTCCACAACATACACCATACTCGTTCATTGCTCCCTGGAGATATCGTCCCAATAATATGGGATGCACCAGCGCAATGCTGGTGTGCAGTTTCAACAGGAGGGGCTCCTGCAGGCCATGGCACAGAAATAATTAAAGTGATAGCGCAAGAGGACTTTCGATGGGGAACCTCGCTTTACGACTTGGAAAGTGCATATGTAAATGCAAGGGCTCACGGACATAGCAATAGCGAGGATCCAGAAGTAGAAGGCCCAGAGTTTGAGGTTCTATTGACTCACCGAACTATGGCTTTTCAAGTCACCGGAGGTGCTGGTATAAGCACCCAAGACCCTAATGTACTTGAGGGGCAAGCGTTCTATGCTGCTCACGTTAATGCATATGATATTGGGCATTATAGGAAGTACCCCTATCAAGTGGCTGCTGCAGGGGAAGCCTTTGGCACCAATGTAACCGAAAGCACCTGGGTAGCAATATACGGACATCTTGATCACGCAATTGGGACCACCATACTTCGGGCCAAAGGGTGGTCAGCCCAAGGCTGGGGGAAGATGGATGGTGTCCAAAATTCATCGGAGAATGGTGGTTCGGGAATAAGTATGATAGATTTTATTCCCGTGGGAGCAACTGACATGGGAGGGATACAGGATGAAGGAAGCATTGGGACAGCGGAAGGATCCCTAAATACGGATGGAACAGCAAAAGACCCCCCCACACACACCGAAAATACCACTCCAGAAACTGCGACAACTAGTTCTGAGCAACCGGGCGTCTACAGTAATGATGATCATACAAAAACCCCCCCCATAGAATCTTCAGAACACACTAACGCGAGCCTTGATTATGAACTTCTTTCAGACTATACCACGCATGGACAGCATGCACATGACCATACTGTAGCGGGAGTGGCCCACCGCCACGTTATAGGAGATCGCCCAGCTACTAAGCATCTAGCTTTCTTTGAACGACTAAACAATGCTCAATAAAAAAGGGAACCCCCTACTGCGCTGGTAAGGGGTTCCCCTATGGAACCGAACAAAAGTAAGTTTAGGGAAATGGGTAGGTCTTTGTCAAGTACCCGTAGTAGTAATGTGTTTCCCATCCCGTAAGAGTCTCTGGGATCTCGTCAGGCTCACCCTGGCTTCGTTCGCCTCTGCCTGGGTACGATATGGCCCAATATACTCCTTCTCCCCAGAGGGAAGCGTCTGTAGCACCTCATAGCATCCCAGGTACGTATCGCACTCCGGGAAAGTAAAACTGTTCTTCCTGACATCCTCCAGAATCTCTGGGGTAGATACTTTAATCACCTCATATGTGCTAGGTGTAAACGTCATACTTTAGTTCCTCCTTTAAAAATACTACGTATCAGTTATCTTCCCAACCTGCTTCGTATCCTGCCTCTACTGTTTTCTGCAGGATAACAGCAAAGAAAGACATTGCATCCCCTTGGGGATCACCCTTCATGATCGCATCTAAGACAACGGGCATATACCTCATTGCTCCATGAAGCTCAGAGAGTTGCTTCTTTAGCATTGGTATTTCTGTTTTCGGATCCATCTTAATCCTCCTTTAAAAAGTGTTATAAAACCCCGCCCTCCGTCTCACCGTGGAGTCTGCGAATACCCGCGCGCTTTCTCCCCGTATCGCAGAGGGCGGGATTGCCCGTACACCGGTCCGTAGGGACGAGCTACTTACTTTTCCCCTCTTGAAAACTAAATTCATTCTCCCCAAGACTTCTTACAATATACGAAGGGTCAGGAAATGGTCGCTGCTTCCCACCCTCTGGTCCCTTGTTTGATACTCCTCGACCCCACATCCCAAAGGGTAACCGTACTCCAGGATCCTTGAACACCCACAAGTGGTACTGATTAGCACCATCTACAACACGAGACTCCGCAGGGTAAAGCTCTACTGCTTCGTTCTCGGGACCGACCAGAGCATTCTTAATAGCCCACATGTCTCGCCAGTCATGCATGGTTTCAATATCTCGACGTTTAATGCTCAGGTGGATCATGTCAGGCCATTCCTGTTCAGGATCCTTCTGCACATTGCCCTGGTCAAAAACTGCAACTTGGTAGGTATCATTTCCCCAAAGAACAGCTTGGTCACATCGAGCAAATGCATAATCAATTTGTTCCTGAGAACAATTCATTTCTTTCAACCAATCTTGTTGTCGTTGCCTCGACTCAGGAGATTCCTCCAGTCGCTGAAGCGTCATCCACTCCCAGGTACGTTCAAGCTTCTGCACCTCTGCAGACATAATCTCTTCAGCCAGATCAGCAGCATGTATTTGTTGCTTATCAAGCTGTTCCACAGGTGCTACATGTGTTCCTCCAGAATCTTGTGTTTCTGGATAATTTGCACCATGTAGTCTTTTCAAATCTTTTGGTATTGCGCCAACAATTCTTTTACCTTGAATAGCCATTCAGTTCTCCTTATTACTTTTCCAACGACGAACACGTTTAGCCAGGGGTGGTAACTCAAACCGGGAGATTCGAACCTCCTGGGGAGCAACAATCCGTAAGCTCACGCTTCTACCAGAGACCTTGTGGATTTCGACATACACATCGTCACCCAACTTAATCCCCTGTCCTAAATTCCTTTTTAAGACCAATGCCATCAAATCAAACCTCCTTGTCCAATCATACGGGGCTGCGGAAGAACGGAACGAACAGGTAGCAACCCTCGAAACCTGTTCATTGAAGTCATCTGCGTCAGTGGTGAATTCTTCTTCACATGGTACGTGAATGCCTGAAGTAGAGCATAGCTAGTCCCTTGGCCATGTTCTGCGAAGGTAGGATTGCGGTACTCCGCATCAACTTTTCCAATTCGACTCCAGGGCATCAACCGTTGTCGTCCTGCTTCCATGAGAATTGTATTAACTGACTTCTGGGGAAGCTGAGTCTCCTTCAGACCAGCAACGACTCGATCAATCCCTATTACCTGTTTTCGGTATTCATCCAGAGAATCTTGAATTTCATTCTCTAAATTGAAACCTATAGTGTGCTTCTTACGCATCACGATCTGACCAGTCGCCATACCATTCAAACAACATTTAACATTAGCTCCTGCAACCATGAGCAGTGATCGTTTCATGGCATTACTGGTGAGGATCCCTAAAGACAGGGACATCCCCTCAGGAAGCTTCACATCATTAATCTTGAGATCCAGGGCACCAGCCATCTCTGTCTCATTCGGAGAGACTGAGAACTTGGTATCTTTGACCTCCCACCCTCGTTTCTCAATAGCAGTCACCAGCGACTTAGCCAAGGCACCATGAGGGATTCCTGCCCAGCGTAGTCCTGCCTTCTCAGGTCGTCGCAGGGGGATGTGGTGAAGATCTTCCAACTTCGTGTTCGCATCATAGACAGTAATCATAGTTCGACTCCTTAAGATTGGTTAAGTTAAGATTTAACGAGATTAGGAAGTAGTTTACCTAGTCCCTCTGGGACCAAGGTGATGTCCTTGATATGGACTTCTGCCTCCAGCTTGTTTTCGAGGTGATGTCTTGCTGTTAACAGAGCAGCACCTTCATCACTTGCTTGCACAAAGAGAACTTTGTACGAGAGTTTGCCATAGATATCAGGTGCCCTTTCGACAGCCTCAACATGGGATTGCGAATGCCATCGCACACGCCATTTGTATTCTGTAGTCTTTTTCATAGTTCGACTCCTTAAGATTGACGGTAATTCTTACGAGTGACATCAACACGATAGTCACCAAAACCAACTTTCTTCTCCAGACCTAATGCTTCGATTAACTTTTTGGATGACTGCAATAGGTTCCCAAACAGATTTCGATCAAAGCGGTCAGTCCACGTGTACTGAAGCACTTCGTATCGATCCTCCAGTACAACCGACACTTGTTTCTTTACCACTGCCTGTTCTTCAGGAGACAGGGCAAGGAAGTTTGCAATCCCTACAGCCATGGTCTGTCCTACGTGATACTGTTCCATTGACACCGATCCCATGCTGATCCTCCTTTTAACCAACCATAACCAAACGATTAAGACTGCGGGTTACCGCAACATACTTGATGTTCATTTCCTGGTGCTTCTCCCACTCTAGCTTTGCCATCGGGTGAGGCATCTTGGAAGGCTCCAGGATGAACACTGTCTCTGCTTCCAGTCCTTTAGCACGATGAACCGAAGAGAGCAGGACAATGTCTCCCACGGTCTCGACATCAACGAACAGACTCTTGATACGATCAATGACATCCTCAACGGTCGTCTGTCCCTCACAGAGGAACTGGATGCAACTAACCTGATCCTGGAGCAACTCCACCTGGATTTCAGTGGGACGATTCTGAGCAAGCAGTCGAGCAGTCTCTCGATCCAGGTACTGTTCTACTTTCAGATGAAGTTCTTCCACGGTTGTCTTCTTCCCAGCGATCTTCTTGATCATGCTGATCAGTCCTCGCTGGAAATCTCGTCCCTGAATATTGACAGGAAGACCTGCTTGCAGAAGTCGCAGAGCAACTCCCATCAGTGGTGCATTCATTCTGCAGATGATCAAATCACCTTTCTTTACCTGATCAAAAAGAACGCCATGAGCGATGGTATCAATGACACCCTCCTTGGCATCATCCATTGCCTTGAAGTCAGGGACAATGTCCTTAGCAAGGTCGACATGCGACTTGGGACAACGACGACTAACAGTTAAAGGCATTACCTTGACTCCATGAGGTTCGTCTCCCAATTCCCGTTCCATGTTCCTCATGGATTCAGCGTCTGCTCCAGTGAAGCCATAGATCGCCTGTCGATCATCACCAACCAAGACCAAACGTCGAGCAACCTTCATTGCTAACAACTGACGAGAACGATTGAGATCCTGCGCCTCATCAACAAAGAGAACATCAACCTTGGGGATGCGTACATTCAGAACGATTGGTAGCCAAATCATGTCGTCAAAATCGACCCCAACTCCTGGGCCAAATTCCTTGCTCTTCTCTAGCACCCTGGGAAGCACTCGCAATACTTCTTCTTCTTTTCCATTAAGGTGAATCCCATAATGGGTAATCATGTCTTCAAACTCTGCCTGGGTGTAACACTCCATGAGCATGGTGTTCTTCGCAAGCGAGACAACCTTCTCAATGATCTGAACAAAAGCTAGTACATCCTTTTTGAATTCTCTTCCCTTGCCAACCTTATAGCCCATCTCTTCCAGGATGTTCCTGGTCTTCCAGTTGTTACCAATCTTCCCCATCTTGGAACCAGTCTGGTAACCATGTTGACGCAGTGCATGTAGACCTAACGAGTGCATAGTCTGCGCTTCAACCTGCTCGGGAACTTTCGTCTGCAGTTCAGTTGCAATAGACTTATTGTACGCAACCATCTTCATGACAAACTCAGGATGCTTATCCAGCATACGATGCGCACCTTCAATACAGGAAAAGGTTTTCCCTGTACCTGCTCGTGCCTGAAGGATAAGATGGGAGGAACCGTTGGTCAGTTCTTCCCAAAAGTTTTCCTGCTCAACAGAACCTTGGATCTTGGTAGCAACCATAGTGTCCTCCTTATACGTTTCAATAATCAGACTTTTAATATCCAACCTCTATTATTCATACTACCAGTTATACGGATTACTGTCAAACCCAAAAATACGGTTTGACAATCTTTTTGTATTATGCAATAATGAATGAAGTCCAGTAAGGAATGCAACATGTCAAAGAAACTCACCGCAGTCGAAAGAATGAATCGGTTCCATAATAAGAAAGGTAGCCCTCCCCATGCCCACGATGAACAAAGCGACAGCAAAAAAGAAGGCAAAGCAAAAAAGAAAAGTCGACCAAGTCGACCCAGCAAACCTCGATCAGATTCTGAAGATTGAGAACACACCAGACCCTGCCAGAAAATCCTGGCACAAAACATGTGGCAAGAAAACCAAGCTAGGCATCATGGCTTTCTGGGCAACCCTCTTCGAGGGCAATGAACTTCTCCCCAGGAACAAGAAGATGACCAATGCTGAAATTGAACGACAGGTTCGTCTTGAGTTTCCTCATGAAGAAACTCTCATGGAGAACCTGGACTCTGGTCGACAGACCGTCAACTATTATCGACACCTGTACAACGTAGGGAAACTGACTAAGCCCAGGGGAGCCCCCCCGAAGCACATTAGTTTTCGTTACAACGAAACAGGTAAGGTTGTCGACACTCGTTCAGGGAAACGTGCCCTGAGTAGTGATGAACACGATGCTCTTTTGGAGAAATATAATGCGTGACTTTTTGTTACTCGGTATCTGGTGGGAGCTATTGTGCCAAAGTGCTGCCAACGAACGAAAGCAAAAAAATCATGAGCCTCAAGTCGAAGAGAGCGTATCTAGGGATCGACCCAGGACGGGCAGGTGGGATAGCGTTAGTTTGGGCAGACGCCCAACAATACGAAGCGTGGAAGATACCAGAGTCTGAACGAGACCTCTGGGACATCCTCAATAACCATGTCCGACAGTACACCGTGTTCGCAATGATCGAGAAGGTACATTCATCTCCCCAGATGGGTGTACGGTCTGCGTTCAGTTTTGGTAGATCTTATGGAACCTTGCGAGGCATGCTTAATGCCTTGGAACTTCCCTTTGATGAAGTCAGTCCTGTGAAATGGCAGAACTGGCAGAAGTGTAGAACAGGAGGAAATAAGAACGTCTCGAAAAGTAGAGCCCAACAACTTTTCCCTAACTTGAAGATGACACACGCAATCGCAGACTCACTGCTGATCGCAGATTACTGTCGTCAGATAAGGCTGGGACTAGTTAGATAAAAATTTTAGCCTGGAGACCGAACGATGGGAAAGAAGAAAACAAAGAAGAAGACATTTGCTGAGACAGTGAAGAAGAAGACCAAGAAGAAACCATTTCGCAATGTTAAGGAAGATGGAGTGACCTACTCCTTCCTCGACGAATGGTTACTGGATCGTGAACAAGCTCGCCTCTCCTACGTCGAGGGGTGGTCGTCATCAGGATTAGCAGTCCCCCTGGACTTTGGTCTCGCTTTCCACGATTGCCTTGAGTGGATTGCCAAGGGACGTTCCCCCAAGACGATCAAGAAAAAGATTCTGGATCCTTACTTCGAGCGAAGGATGGAATCCAAAAACAAACTGCGTCCTGATGAAGTAACCAAGCTTCGAGAACTTCTGTCGACAGTGAAAGTACTCTTCGAGGAGTACGCTCATTACTACAGCGACACAGACAAAGATTTCCAATACATCTTCCAGGAAGCCTCGTTCAAGGTAGACCATACACTCCCCTCGGGACTCACCATGCCCCTTCGAGGGAGGTGGGATGCAGTCTACAAGGAGAATGGGAAGATCTGGTTGATGGAGAACAAGACCAAAGGACAGATTGACGAAGAAGGAATCCTGGCGTCACTCCCCTTCGATCTGCAGACCATGCTCTACGTATACTGTCTCCAGAAACACCTCGGTCAGAAAGTTGAGGGAGTTCTCTACAACGTCATTAGACGACCTGGACTCCGCAGGAAGAAAACAGAACAGATCGAGGAATTTGTTGATCGCATACAAGATGATGTGGTCAAACGACCTCATCACTACTTTATGCGTTGGAGGGTTGAATTTCTTCCAGAGGACATAGAGAATTGGGTTTCGAAAAGTTTGGATCCGATCCTCGAACAGGTGATGCAGTGGTGGCTCTCCATCCAGAGCAACCCTTTCGAGCCTTGGGATTCGCCCTTACACTATCAGAATCCTTCTGCGTTGTTCACTCGTTATGGACGCAGCAGGTACTTTGACTTGATAACGAGAAACCGAACGACAGGTCTTTACCGGAGGGAAAAGTAATGGTTCGAACAAAGAAACTAAGACGCAAGAGAACGAAAGAAGCAATGTCTGCGGTGGTCATCCCCACTGAGAAGAACATTCCTTCCAAGAACTTTGCAGACTACTGTGTTTGTCTGTACGGAGAAAAGGGAATCGGGAAGACACACTTGCTGAGTGAATTTGACAACTCGCTCATTATGATGTTGGAACCCAAGCGACGAAACCTAAAGATCAGGCAAGTCAACATTCGACCAATGGGGATGAAGGAACTCAACTCAGAGAGCCCTGTAAAGACCCCCTGGCAAACTCTGCAGGACTATATCGCTGCCATCCTGGACGACGACAGCGTTCAACATGTAGGCATCGATACCGTGGACAGGGCACATGAGATGTGTCTCCTGCATCACTGCTACCAGAAAGGTGTGTCACACCCCAACGATCTTAATGATTACGGAGCGACATGGCATGCCATCAAAGATGACTTTGAAACCACAATGAACAAACTGCTGTACGCAGATAAAGGATTGGCATTCGTCAGTCACAGTCATCTGCGGGAAGTTGAAGGCAGGGATGGACTCACCCAGTGGATCCCTACTTGCCCACCAGCTTGCTGGAAGTACATTAAGGCAGTCTGTGACTTTGCACTGTACTACGGATACTCGGGAGGTAAGGACCGAGCAATTACTATTCGAGGGAATGATCTTGTCTGGTCTGCCTGTGGGACCGAGGATCACTTTTTAACCAAGGGAGGGGAACCGATCTCACAATTCTACACAGGTACTTCACAGAAGGTCGCATTCGACAATCTGTGTAAAGCTTTTACTAACAAACTTTCTGACGACCAAATTATTTAAGGAACCTAAAAATGGCTAGAACTAATACCAACGCTGGCTTCGCATCCGCAATGACCAAGATTGACAAAGGAGCTTTCTCCCGAGCCAGGGAAGTCAAAGACAATCGTGGATCATTTGAGAAACCTGAGATCGAGGATGGGACTTACGTCTCGACCCTTGTCTCTGCTCGATGCGGAGTCGACAAGAACTCCAATGGCTATGCAGCCTTCGACTTTGAAGTAAGTCGTGGAGATTACGAGGGAACCCGAGTGAGTAAGTTTCACTCGATTGCAGAACGTGGCAATCGTACCGTGGAGCAAGCTCTCCAATCCTTGTTCATCGATCTGCAACGATTGATTCCTGACGAGGACTTCACGGAGTTCTCCGCAGAAGATATCGAAGCTGTTGTATCGCAACTGGCAGAGAGTACCAAAGAATCAGGTATTACTTACCAGATTGGTGTGAAGAATAATGGTAACTTTCTCAACACCTTCATCAACAAACGACTTGATGAAGAGCATGGTTACGAGACAAAAGAAGAAGAGGGAGACGAAGAGTTAATTCCTGAGAAGGGTGATATGGTTTTCTTTCAACCACCCCGAACCAAGTCTTCCCAGGAATTCACTGTGACCTCAGTCGCTGAGTCCAAGCGAACGGTTACCTTGAAGAGGACTAAGGATGGCAAAGTGTTCAAGACGATCTCCTTTGATCATCTTGAATGGGAATAGGGAGATTCCCTCCTGAGAGGGGAGCCCGCCTGTTGAGTTACTCCTGCAGGTGGGTTCCCTGATCTTTTTTATTCTAGTTCTTGGAACCTATACTATGGACGATGGAAACCGAACATGTACTGTTTGCCAAGGGCCATTCAACTTGGATAGCGAAGGTGGAATGGAGGGGAACTTTGGAATTTTGCCTGTTGCGTTTTGTCCAACCTGTTACGCATGCTTAATGGACATGGCACAACAGTTGCTTTACCTGGAATGCCCTCACTGTGGCAAATCATATGACGAGGAACCGAACGATGGATCACCTAGCAGTTGATACGGAAACAACAGGCGTGGATCTGTTCCATGCAGCAGTACCTTTTGCAGTGAGTGCTTGTGACGAAACTGGAAAGACATGGTTCTGGGAATGGAAGGTTAATCCCCAGACCAGAAAACCCAAGGTGCCCAAGAAAGATCTAGAAGAGATCAAGGATGTTCTTGCAGGTAAGGTACTGGTCTTCCATAACGCCAAGTTCGATCTAAGGGCTCTTGCTAATTTGGGAATCTCAATTGGTTGGGATACCTGGACTACGCTCCTGAACAAACCTGCCATTGAGATTGCAGGACTTGAGGATACACTACTTGCTTCCCATGTCTGTGATAGTAATGAACCCCATGGCCTTAAGTATTTAGCAGAAGAGTATCTGGGCATCATGGACTCCGACCAGGAAGAACTTCTGGAAGAGGTTCGCTCTGCTCGTAGATTCGCCAAGGCACAGGGGTGGGTATTGGGGCAAGCCAAGAGCAACACCAGTAGCGTTCACTGCGATTACTGGATGCCTCGTGCAGCCTTCGACTCTGACGTATTGGAAACCTACGCAGTACAAGACGCAGTCCGTACTATGCTCCTCTGGAAGATGTACGAAGAAGTCATGCAGCAAAAGGAATTAGCGGAGCAATACAAGCTGCGGAAACAATTAATCCCCATCTCATTTGATATGGAGAACTCGGGTGTGTCGATCAAGCCTCGTACACTCAACAATGAAATCAAACGCTACCTGCAAGCTGCTCAGGATCAGGAAAAAGAATGTTTCAAGATCATCAGCCATTTGGTCGATGAAGACTTTAACATTCGTTCAGGTATCCAACTCCAGAAAGTCCTGTATGGGGATCAGGAAGCTTCCTCTGCAGCAAAGCGTAAAGGTCTGGGGTGCAAGATCATCGAAGAGACCAAGACAGGTTACAGCACTTCTGCGGGAACCCTGAGAACCTTGCACAGTGAGTACACCAAACCTCGTAGCAAGGCACATCGATTCCTCACCAACCTTCTACAATGTCGTAAGGCAACAACCTGCGCTAACTACCTCACCAGTTACCAGAACCTAGCCCTGCGACAAGGAAAGCGAACAGTCCTGCACCCATCCTTCAACCAGACAGGAACACGGACAACTCGATGGTCCTCTTCCAATCCCAATGGACAGAACATTGGTTCTGGTGGTAAGGATGGTCTGGGACAGGATACTGATGACTACCGTCTTCGATCTGTCTTTGGTCCTTCGCAAGGAAGGATCTGGTTCTGTGCAGACTACTCACAACTGGAACTTCGCATCCTTGCTGTTCTCGCCCAGGAAGAGAAGATGTTGGAAACATTTGCTGACGATGGTGACATTCACCAACTCACAGCAGACTTGTGCAACATCACTCGTAAGCAAGCCAAGGGAGTTAACTTCGCCCTGGTCTACGGAGCGGGTCGAGAGAAGCTGGATCGGATGACGGGAGTAAAGGATTTCTCCAAGACATTTGGTGAAGCTTTTCCCGGAGTCGCCAAGTACATGAAGTCAACGATTCAACAGGTCAGGAAGAAGGGTTACGTCCCCACCCTGGGTGGTTATCGACTCGTCGTACCCAGGGACAAAGCATACATTGGCACCAATTACTCCATCCAAGGGAGTGCAGGAGATATCCTCAATCGTGCCATGTTAGCTACTGACTGCTATCTCAAATCATCTTTTGAACCCCGTCCGGGTATCCGAGACGGGCAATTAATCATGTGTATCCACGATGAACTGGTCTTCGATATGAAGAAAGGAGCGTATCAGGATGGCGATATTAGTACGTTAAAGAGCCTGATGGAACTGGCAGGGGAACTACTCGGAGTAGTCACCCCGGTAGAGGTGAGTAAAGTATCAAGTAAATGGTCCGACAAGAAGGAACTCGAACTATGACGATTCAAGCAAAAGAAAAGAAAGATGCGTTGCGTCTTTACGTATCACATGGGCTTCAATTTGAAGACAAGGGCGGTTCCCAGGTCACTGGGGAGTGTCCCTTTTGTGATTCCCAGAAATTTTACGTATCCAAAGCCAAGGGTATGTACCACTGCAAGGTCTGTGGTGCCAAGGGCAATGGCTACACGTTCCTTACCGAATTACATGAGCAATGCTTTGAAGCAACTGAGCAGAAGCAGTTCAATGACCTAGCCAAGAAACGATCACTCTCAGCCAACACTTTGAAGCGAGAGAAGATTGCCTTCGACGGTGCCACTAAGCGATGGTTGATCCCTGTCCAGAATGGTGCAGCACATCTGGCTAACCTGTTGACCTATGATCCCTCGATCAAAAGTCATTCCACTCGCAGCACAGCAAACTGTGCCCGACATTTCTATCGTGCCAACAAGTTGGCAGAGACAGGACCAATCTATGTCTGCGAGGGCGAATGGGATGCCCTGGCTCTCCTCTCCCTGATGGAACGAGGCAATATCCATGGCAACAATGTCGTGGCAGTTCCAGGCGCAGAGACATTCAAAAAGGAATGGATCCAATACCTGAAAGGTCGAGATGTGATCCTGCTCTATGACAATGATGCATCAGGACAGGATGGCAAAGCCAAGGTAATTGATCTCATCAAGGATGAGGTCGCATCACTCCAGAGTGTGCATTGGCCCACATCCCTTCCTGAGAAGTATGACATCCGGGATTTCGTTGCAGAGAAGATGCGATCCCCCAAGTCTGCTTGGAAGAATCTTCAGAAAATGATTTCTGAGGAGACCAAGAAGAGTAAGCCTACGCTTAAACGAACCTCCTTCAATTCGGTGATGAAGGATTTTGAAAGTATCCTTCACATGACAACCAGCATGAAGGACTCTTTATTAATCTCGCTGGCTTCGGTAATAAGCACTCGCATGAAGGGTGACCCTCTTTGGTTGTATCTGGTTGGTCCTGCTGGGTGTGGTAAGAGTACCTTGCTGCAATCATTTCAGGGTGCATTGAACTGCGTCTTTCGCAGCAAGCTGACTGCTACCAGTTTCGTCTCCGGGATGAAGCAGGATGATGGTTCTGACCCCTCCTTACTGGCTCAATTGCATGACCAGACGTTGCTAATCAAGGACTTCACAGCCATCAAAAGCATGCCTATTGTTGTCCAGGAGCATCTCTACGGGATCTTACGAGACGCTTACGATGGCAACGTCCTGGTCGAGTACGGGAATGGTGTCAAACGTAATTACCCAGAGGTACACTTTAGTATCATTGCTGGTATCACTGACATCGTCCATGGTGACAGTCGCGCAGCATTGGGTGAGCGATTCCTCAAGGTAGAGATGATTCCCAGCCACGAGGAGTATGACCAGGAAGCCCAGATCAGGGCATCGATTGCTAACGTCATCAAGCAAGTTGAAGCTGAGAAGCAACTGAAGAGTTCCATGGAGGCTTTTGTTTACCACCTCAATGATACCTTCGACGAAACCCAGATGCCTACGGTCCCCTCCTGGGTGATTGATCGAGTAGTTTCCCTGTGTCAGATCGTAGGATTACTTCGCAGTACGGTATTACGTGAGCGTAGTGAAGACATGAGTTATCGACCTCGACCAGAGATTGGTACTCGTATTGCTAACCAGCTAATCAAGTTGGGAACTGCTATCGCTTATGTCCTTGGGAAGAAACAGATTGATAAAAAGATCTACCAGATCATGGAAGATGTAGCACTCAGCACCGCTTATGGCTGGCACGCTGATATCACCAAAATCCTGGTAGCCAAGCCCAAGGGAATGACTGTGGAAGAGCTATCTAACGAGTTGCAGATCTCTGTCTCTTCAGTTCAGCGTAGACTTAATGATCTTCGAGATCTTAAAATAGTGTATGCTAAGAAATTGAAGAGTGAGAGTCGTGGACGACCGACTAATGTCTGGATCGTGAGTCCTACAATGAAAC
>Ga0098052_1000214_pt1 | contig 35329 bp, 43 predicted proteins | sample 15_taG_FD_81591 | JGI IMG/M metagenome (GOLD analysis project Ga0098052, IMG submission 81591) | Marine viral communities from the Subarctic Pacific Ocean - 15_ETSP_OMZ_AT15312 metaG | ecosystem: Environmental > Aquatic > Marine > Oceanic | place: Pacific Ocean | collected 2015-01-18
CTATATGCCCAGACAAGTAGTTCCACTGGAAGGTGTACTCAATGTCATCTTCGGGCAGGACTATCGCTTTCTGATATAACTTTTCACCCCGGAACCATTGTTCCAGTCGCTGGAGCACGGAGATAAGCCGTTTTGTTGCCGCCTCGTAATTCTGCTCTGCCATGTAAGCCTCTTTCCTGCCCAGGCCGAAAAGGCCTGAGCATCGTTGAACATCAGCTCCGAGACTCCGAGATACCTGAGCCACAGTGTGATGCTTTTTTTTGTCGGTTGGTATCCTTTCCTCTGTTGATACTTCATCACTCTGTATGATGTTTGCGTAGCCCTGCACATTTCTTCCTCGGAGAATTTAGTGAGACACCGCTTAAGAAGCCTCCAGCGCATCCAGAAATCTATGCGAGATGTTGAGGTCATCGAAGTACCTTTTGTTGAGCGTAAGACAATCAAGCTCGGAAAGAAGTTCCGGGATCCACCCCTGACTATAGCAGATATACACGGATTTACAGAATGGCAAAGTGGGACTACGAAGCCTGGAAAGAAGGAAAACTCTGGGTCTGGAAGCGATACGAACAAGGGCTGATCAGCAGCCATGCCGACATCAACCTTGGAAAAGGAGTCGGTACATACTGTGGGCTTTTGGGTCAGCAGAAATGTTTCCTGCCTATGATGCTGGCAGGACCTATCGATCTCGGGCTGGAGATACATGACATCATCGTCATCCCTCGGAAGAGAGAGATCTTCTTGGGGAGACAGGGCCGAATATTCAAGCTGTCGGGCATCCGTCTGCCGCGGAAGTGTCCCAAGGTGGGAGGTCTGACAGGTGTCGGCAGGCGACTGTGGGCTGACAGCATAGCCAGAGATGTCGTAGACCGTCTCACCCCGAGAGCCATCTCTGCACCCCTGCAGCAGGCAGCTGTACGATATAGGCATCTGTGCAGAGAAATAGCGATGAAGAAGATCTTGGATGCAGCAGCTCTTGGTCGTGAGATCAGCATGATCGACTTGGCGCATGGTGTCAGCGCAGACTGGCAAAGCAAGGACTTAGTCTCTCCTCGTATACCTACGGTCAGACACGCTATTGTCTTTAGCCTTGTTTGCGCTTTAGAAGCAGATATGGCTGCGGACCTGATAGAGCTCGCTGGTTTCATTGAGCATAAGATACCGATTCACAACAGGGCATCCAGCCTTGCCATCTACCACAGCAGTGTAGAGATGCTGGCTAAGATATGCCCTGCCTGGTGGACTCAGGGTATTTGTACCAAGTGGCAGAATGTTGGCAGCATTGAGCGGCTGTTTCGGGCTCAGTTCTGTAGGATTATGAACGATGCCTGGAGCAGAGATATACCTGCCAGTGTAGCAGCAGGAATAGTCTTGGAAGAAAAAATGAGCGACCCCTCGTTAGAAGTGGTCGCTCGTGATCAGGAAGTCTGGTCTGTAGACTGGGAAGCGGAGGGGGAGCCAGAGGACGACGAAGAGATCCCCCTCCCTTCATCGCCCAGCTGACCCCTTAGTTGGTGAGAGCCCCTTGATTCTGCTGGAGATGAGTAATAAGCTTATCTCGCTGGGTCTGGGGCATAGAGGAGGGACGAGGTCGCTTCAGGCTTGTACACCACTCCGCGACCTCCCCATATGATAACCCCATCTCACTAAGTTGGGCGCAGAACCTTTTTCGGTCCTTCGCAAAACTCACATGATGCTTGCTTGGCTCGTCCTGCGTAGAGTCAATTTCAGCGGCTTCAGATTCTGACTGCATTTTCTGCGCCTTTGGGTTTGTTGCTAAAAATGCTGTGAACTCTACACGCGGAACTCTCTCTGCCTTGGTGTAGGTTCCAGTGCGATCCTTGACAACAATATCTCCGTCTCGGTGCGACTCTACAACCACATTGGCAAGGAAAGCTGTGCTCTTCTCACCCTCATATACATAGCCCATCGATCTACCCTTCTCATCGATACGCTCTTTGCCTCTGGCTGTCATGATGACATGGAAGGGAGCAGAGAGCAGGGTAGCCATCATGTCTCCATAGCTGCGCTTCAGCTTCCCCCAAGTTGACACATCGAAGAACACATCTTCTGGAGAGCACCGCTTTTTGCGTGCCATCTTTGCGATGTGCCCCTGCTGGAGGGACTGCCAGACCTGCGTGATGGGATCAATGATCAACGTACCAACCTGTCCCTCGGGAAGACGGGTTATCTCATGCAGGGCTTGCAGCACTTCGATGTGCGACTTGGTTGACAGCAGATAGCCATCTTTGTCCTGGAGCAGATCACCGTAGTCGGTGCTGCCATTCTCCATGTCTATCACATAGACTGGGCCAGGCATGCGGAGGGCTCTCCGTGTCTTCTCAGTACCGGGATCTCCATATACCAAGAGCTTGAGATAGCCGCGCTTCTTAGGAAATTTCTTAAACATACTCATTGAGAGGCTCCTGTTTGTTGGTTGTTTGCTCTTTCAAATTTTGCCTCAGACACCTCTATTCTCAGAGCAAGAATTTGATCATGCACCCACTCCCACTGACCATCGGCCAGTATTTTTCCTGCCCTTTCCGCACTGTTGTTGTTTCTCGCTGCTCTCATTAATTCAAGCAAAAGACTCTCTTGCTTTTTTGCAATTTCTACATCTGTCATACCTTTCTCCTTTTGTTAGGCCTCTTAATAATACTATTTATCAGTAAATGTTGCAAGCACAAAAACTGTCTATTATGCTTTTAGGGCCTGATAAATAAAAGGAGATTTACAATGGCAAACGGACAAATAAGCTTAGGACATGACAAGTTTTTAGAGTATGCCAGCTCCCGTGGCTGTGGCTACGGTGGCTCACCAAGCAATGCTGCTCTGAAAGAAATCCAGCGAGACATCAACAGCACAGGACAAACTATCAAGGGCTTCAGATGGATGCACACATTCAATGCAATGAGATACTGGTTGCCGACGAGCAGGAACCCTGTTCGACCTCGTATGTGCTATCGGCAGTCTCTGCATCGGCTCACCGAGGGAGAGATCCATATCGATGACTGGGACAAGATTGTACGCATCCATGATCGATCACCCTGGTATCCGGGGAGGGTGTAGAAATGATCACGATCATCGGAAACTTCTTAGCAGGCACGCTCACTATCGTCTCTGCTCCACTGGATAACAGGAGCATAGAGCTTCGTCATCTTAAAATCAGACATGATATTACGTATGACTGGTCACCATGGTGCATAGTCACCACCGACCATGAGACATACATGACAATAGAGACGATTCCAGACCAAAAAAACGTCTACCAAGAAGGCAAAAAGACGATGCTGTGGGACGAGAGCGTTTTTACTGAGTTGAAAAAGACAGCTGGGAGGTCTGAATGAAGTTGAGCATCTTCCGCAACCGCTACGACAACAAGCCCAAGCACATCGAAGTGAGCCTCAACCGGCTTGTTGCCTACCTGACCACCCCTGTTGACGGGACAGAAAAGGACGAACTCCCCCTGTGGAGCCCTGCTGTGTACCCTGAGAACGCAGTGCGAAGCAAGGCCCATGTCAAGGAGATCACCTGCCTGACCTTCGATGTGGATGATGGTGTAACCCCATTTACCGCATGGCGATGCTTTACCGACTGGACTGTGCTGGCTCATACGAGCTGGTCCACCCACCCCTCCCACCAACGCTATCGGATCATTCTGCCGCTGGCAAAGCCCATACCCAGGGCTGACTGGTACAGAGCAGCGAAGGCTGCACTTGAACTGTGGAACGCGAAGGTTGGCAGGGGCTCACCTGACATCAAGGCACTCAAGGACTGCAGTCGGATGTACTATCGATATGCCCGTCCTGAGGAGCAGCCTGAGATGCCCGAGCATCCGATGAACCCCTGGTACTGGCAAGAGTCCGACTTCTGGCTCAATGAGAAATACCTTGATCTTGACTACAGTCATATCCCCGAAAAAAAAACCCTTGTGAGGAAGAGCCGCCCGAGGATTACCTTTGACAGCCGCGAGAAAGCAGCGCAATATCTCTTGTCTACAGAGATGTCTGCCCGGCTTGCACTGGCAGAAAAGCTTGGAGCCACATTCTCTGAGGACAACGAAACCGCTAAAAAGATGACCTGCCCTGACTGCAGCAGGAAGTCTGTCTACTTTGCAGTCAACCCCAATACTTCTGCATGGGCAAGATGCAACCACCAGAACAGCTGTGGCTGGTGGGGTCCGGTCCATCAGCTATTAAAATAGGAGAAAACAATGAGCAATATAGATTTTTTGAATTCACACATTGACGACGACATGGTTGTCATAGAGAAGCCCGATGCTGCTGTGTGGGCATCACTGGATAAGAGCCCACCCAAGTATGCCAAGGACGGATCGATGATCTCTCCTGAGAAGCCCAAGGCGAGCGACCTGAACCTTGAGCGCATCCTCACTCTGGATCCCCGCTTCGACTCGCTGCGCTACAACGAGTTCTCTGCAGTCACCTGGTACAGGGGAGACATGATCAAGGACTCAGACCTGATTGAGATCAAGCTGAAGATCGCCCGTACCTACGGCATCAACTTCAGCAAGGATCGTGTCTGGGACATGGTCCGCTATGTCGCTGAGCAGATCAAGGGCTACCATCCTCTTCGCGAATACCTTCACAGTCTGGAGTGGGACGAAGAGCCCCGTCTGCATAGACTGCTACCTGACTACTTCGGGACACCCGACGATGACCTGCACTGCAAGCTTGGGAAGTACTGGGCTATCAGCTGTGTGGCACGAGGTCTAAACCAGAAGCCGGAGGGAGTCAAGGTAGATACCATGCTGATTCTTGTGGGAGAGCAGGGTCTGGGTAAGAGCACTGCTCTGCGGGAGCTTAGCAGTCCTGTGGAAGGCGAGGTCTGGTATAGCGACAGTCACCTTGACCTTAGATCGGAGAAGTCGTATCAAGCGATTCATTCCGGGGTCTGGCTGTGGGAGATGGCAGAATTGCACAGCCTGAGAGGGGCTGATGCCGACAATGCCAAGATGTTCCTCGCTGCACAGTATGACAGATGGAGGAAGCCCTACGACAGGGTAATGACCATCCGTCCTCGCAACGTCTGCTTTGTGGGTAGCTCAAACTCGGATGCCATCCTGAACGACCCCACTGGAGCTCGTAGATTCTGGCCTGTCACTGTGACAAAGATTGATCTGCACAAGATACGAGCAGATCGTGATCAGATCTGGGCAGAGGCTGTTCATCTGTACAGCCAGCCTGACACACAGTGGTATCTGGAGGATACATTTGAGACGAAGCTTGAGGAGCACCAGGAGAGCTACACCGCTGTGGACCCATGGGAAGAAGGAGTACACAAGGCTCTGATGGAGTTTTCCGATGGCATCACTGTATCAGACATCATGACTGGTCAGCCCCAGGATGAGTGGAGCAAGGACGGAGTGAAGATGAACATTCCTGGATGGGGCATCGGCATGCCAAAAGAGCGGCAGCACAGCGGATACTCCAGAAGGGTAGCAGCGATCTGTCAGAAGCTTGGAGCCAAGAAGGAGCGTGTCCGCATCAATGGTCGTCGCGCAGTGGTATGGGTTCTGAAATGAGAGTCATTTCAATCTTCGACCGATCAGGTGTCATGGTTCAGCCATGGCATCTGGCTGGTCACAGCGTACTGACCATCGACATTGAGCCTGCGAGACATGACATGCCATCGATACAGGCTGACATCACCAAGCTTGACCCGACAATGTTCAATGCTGACATCGTATTCGCCTTTCCTCCCTGTACCGAGTTTGCAGGCTCTGGTGCAAGGTGGTGGGCATCCAAGCCCTCTCACTTGCTTGAGAACGCGATTGTACTGCTTGATGCAGCAAGGGCATGGGTATCCATAGCTCAGAAGTACTGGCTGCTGGAGAACCCCATAGGCAGGCTCTCGTCGATCTGGAGGCCAGCTGACTGGGCTTTCAACCCTCATGAGTATGCAGGCTGGTCAGACAGCCCTGACGATGAAGCATACACGAAGATGACATGTATCTGGGCTAACTTCCTTGCTCCTGTGCGGAAGTCTGTAGTCCCTGTGCTGGGCAGCAAGATGCACATGCTACCACCCGGACCAGAGCGACAGTACCTTCGGAGCATTACCCCGCAAGGATTTGCCAGAGCTATTCATCAGCACCTGAGTCAGGACCAACCTGAGCAGCAGCAGCTGTGGGAGATTAAAAACATTTAATGTAACACATTAACCCCGCTCTTGAACACCCAAGCGTTTTTCCGTTGACTCGTAAAGACTTTTGGGTGTTTTTTAGTGGTTTTTGGCCATTTGGCCACGATAAACAGAGAAAACGGCAGGGTATCGTGGCCACTTGAAAACAAGGTTACTAACCGACTTATCAAGGATTGTTACAGCCTGTTGTCCACGATGGCCACGATGATTCCCTATATAAAGGGTATAAGAAAAAAGTATATACCCTTTATATAGGATATTATCGTGGCCATCGTGGCCAGGCATACCTCCACCGTGGGAAGATCCAGTTAGAAGGTCTGTTTTCGTCTGGCCACGATAGTGACCACCATCGTGGCCAAAACGTAAAAAGGGGTAGAATCCGACCATTCTACCCCTTAGTTCCAGACGGAGATCAACAAGGCCCGGAACCCCCAAAGTATAATGCCCCCACCAAAAGAGGCAGGGGCAAGAATGGCCCGACAAAAGAGAAAACATCGGTACACTGCGTGAACAGTGTGGCAATCTCTATATGGTATTCCATGTGGGGGCAACTATAATACATGAAACCTTGGAGGAATTGTGGAAGAGTTTTACAGCTATTTCCTGGAGTGGGGCTCAATGGGTGTCTTTGCTGGCTATCTTGTGTGGAACAGCATCAAGCAGCAGAAAGTAGAAGCAGAGCGTGTGTCATCTTTTCAGGAGCAGCTGGACAGATATTTGCAGGACTACAAGACAGAAGTGCGGGAGATCCGCAAGGAGTCCAAGGAAGAGACTGAGCGTATCAGAACCAAGTACGAGGAGGTACTGGGCACTTACCAAGACGAAAGGACTCAGGTTCGACAGAACATCAGCTCTCGGGTGAGAGAAGTCGGTGATAAGATAAACAACCTTGAGTCCGAGATAGGAGGAGTCCACATTGATGTGGAGAATATCCTTGGCATGCTGAAAGACATGACCCAAGATCAGAAGCTAAGGGATCTTGCTAAGGCAGCCCATGTCTCACGGATTCAGCAGCAGAAGAAGGAGGAGTAACCGGCCACTGTCTGCTGTTTCTCTTAGCCCAGTCTCGGGCATACTTCCGAGCCGTGTATGTCTCCATATGAATCTCTTTGCGAATCTCAAGCAGGGTCCAGCCTTCCCCGAGCATCTCATAGATCATCCTTCCTTTGCTGTACATCTCCAGAGGCCAGTCCTGCTGGTTCTCTTCGGCCCAGAGCTCAGCCGCTTTCCGTACATTGCTTTGGGTTGATCGCATGCGCTTGCTGATAATGGCCCAGCTGTACCCGTACTTTTTGCGGATCTCGTAGGCTTCTCTTCCCATTGATTCTCTTTTCTCTCTCATAGTTCCCATATCTCCTTTCGTCGTGGGGGCCATGCCTTCTTGTGTATCTTCGCCCATTCTCGGGCAGCGTTCTGTGCTCTGCCGGGGAGTATTCCAAAGTCCTGACCGATGTCATACCAGCTCTCTCCCTGCGAGTGCGCTGAGTAGAATATGGCTCCTCTGGACAGCAGAAGAACAGGCCAAGGGAGCTTGTTTCTTGTTGCGTAACGGAAGGCCCCACCCCTGGCTCCTTCCGTTGAAGCATAGCCAAGCCTTCTGGCAATCTGTTGCCAGGTGACTCGGGTTCTCTGCCTCATCCAATAGGATCGTTCTCCCCGAGGACGGTCGGTGTCCATCCAGGATTTTTTCACAGTGCCTCCCTTGACCTGTTAATACTTAATAACAGGAGAAAACAATGAACACCGACAAATATATCTGGGAGCACATCAGGCCCATCCTTGAGCACTACGGAAAAAAGACAGATGAGAGCCACAAAGAGAAGACTCTTTATGTACTCAAAGCCTTTATTTTTGGCATAGCTTATGTCGCGGAGCATGAGGACATCCCACCGGGGCAGATCGCTGTGCTTCTGGACGAGGTCCGCAATGAGGTCCGACTGCTGACAGACAAATCCCCGATCATCATGGGACAGACCGCGGAAGCATGAGGCTGGTGATCACCAGATATGGTGCTCTGATACCGTGGCTGTATGAGAAGCAGCTGATCGAAAGAGGTAGGTATGTTCGCAGGATCCATGCCGGACCGGAGCATGTGCGGGACACAGAGGTGATCACCACCCATGTCCTCCCTTTGCCCCTGATGGCACTTGCGAAGTCTGTATCTCTCATCCCCCTTGCCTTCACCTTAGAAGACAAGGAAGAACCTTATGTGACCAGGGAGCGCATCAGAGAAATAGCAGGCGACCCTGTGACCTATGTGATCAGGAAGTGTGCGCCCTTATCTACTCTGGAGGCTCCTCAGTCGGCTCTCCCCACTTGAGATCATCTTCTTCTGGTGCTGGAGAACCTTCAGACATCAGGTAGTCTTCAAGCCTTACTCTGTCCTTTGGTGATGCTCCTTCAGTAAGTGCCTTTAGCTGTGCATTGACCTTGGCGAGCTCTGCATCAGCCTCTCTCCACTCTACAGCAGCCCCTACAACTGGAGTGAACATGGCTCCAGCCTTAGCTCTTGCCATAGCATATTGCTTCGCAATATCTTCAGCGGACATGCCTGCTGTAAACGACTTTGTACGAGCTGCAACCCTCTCTGCTCTGGCTGTTTCATAGGCTTGTTTTTTAGACGAAATACCTTCTTGGGCTGCTTCATAGGCTTGTCTCTTCTTTGCTTCGTCGCTCAGGTTGCTCCAGTGCCGTTCGTGTGTTTCACGTTGAAGATCACGCAAGGCTCTTTCCGGCCTCTTGTAAAGGCTTGCTTTTTGAGCAGCTCTCTCCCCTCCTTTTTTTAATGCAGTGTACTGATTAAATTCAAAACCATGGGGTTTTCTTCGGCTATGCCGACCACTGACCGTCCCTTGTCCTTTTGAAATAATGCTTGGGCTATAAGCATGTAAAGATCCGTATGGCATAGCGGCTGGGGCTGTCATGGTGCGCTCTGCAGGAAGTTCAGCCAAAAGTTCATCAAGTTGTCTTGTCAGTTCATTTATCTCTTTCGCCTTAGCTTCGGCTGTGCCGACAGGAACCATACCTTCATCACTGTAATGATGCTTAAATCCACTTTTAATGTCCTCCATCTCTACCATTGCCCAATCTCGTCTTTCTATTAGATCACGAATGTTGTTAATCTTCTCCGTATCAGCTTCAGCTAAAGGCTGTTCACGAGCAAGAAGCAAGTCAGCATACTCTTCCTGTCTCTGTTCAAATACCTGGGCTGCAGATCGAAGCTCAGAGTCGGCTTCTTCTGTAAGTACACGAAGGTCTGGTCTTCCTCCTTCTCTTTCTACAAGTTCATCCCAAGAGATGCCTGTTTGTTTCTCCATTGATTTGATCCAGTCTGCAGAGGGACCCTCTGCCCTAAGAAAAGCAGGATTCATACCCTCCGTTTTTATTACATCATCAACTTCAGCAGGGCTCAGGCCACCAAACTCTGAAGCTATCTTTGCTCTAAACTGTTCCTGAGCTTCCTTTAGAAATCTTGATTTTGCTTTTGCCTTAGCATATGGGATAAAGTCTTTTCTAAAGAAAAGTGCTGCTGAATTAACATCTGAAGGATCAAACAATTGTCCTTGCACAGACACAGGCCAAGGAGTCCCTTTCGGATAGGCTCCTGATGCCTGATCCATAAGAAGCCTATAGTAATCAGCAGAGGGATCTGGTATTCTGGGGTTTTTTGCTGCCTCTATTTGTGGAGGATAAGACTCCACCCAATATCCTGACTGCGCACTCCTTCCACTTGCCGCCTCCAGCTCAGACTCTGGTATCCTTGCAGTAAGCCTCTCCCATGACAGCGCATCCTCTGCTTCCCTTGCAGCAAGCCCCGCAGCTTCTTCCCCCGCTCTGGCAGCACCAGCCACTTCCTCTGCAGCACCCAAAGCCTTACGGGTCTCGTATGCACCCTTGACCGCTCTGGATCCTGGTATCACATCAACCGCACCCATCGTCACAGCAAACTGCTTCTTCGCCTCTAAGGCATGTCGCTTCTTCACGAGCTCCTGGTACTGTTCTATCAGGTCTTGCTTCTTAGGCTCTGCCATGACTACTCCTCTGTGGGTTCGCCCCACTCTGTTCGTTTTAGTTCTCTTTCTGGTGGTGGAGAACCTTCAGACATAATCCAGTCCTCAAGCCACGCTCTGTCTTCGGGGGAAGCATTTTTTCTCAGATCCTCTATCTGTCTTTCTACGTTCGACAGTTCCCGATCTGCCTTGCGCCAGTCAAAATAGGGTGCTGCTACAGGAACAAAGCCTGCTCGTACCTTCGCCTGCATCTTAGCATACTCTGCTGCTCCTTCCAGAGTGCCTGGAGGAGGTACTTTTTTCTCAGTGCTCAACTGGCTGATGTCCTGAACTCCCTGTGCAGAAGAAGGAAACAATCCGGCTTTTCCTGCTCTGACTTGTGCTGCCCACTCTTCGGATAATCTTGCGTCCTCCACAGCCGTCCTTTTTTTTGTTGGATGTTGAATTGCCTGAGCCATCAGCTGCCTCTTCTTCTTAAGCACACCCTCCATCGCTTCTCTACCAGCTTGTTCCCTTTTCGCCACTTCAGCAGCGGCATCATAACCAAACACTTTCCCGGCAGCGGCTCGTGTTGCTGCTTCGGCTTCCTCCCTGGCCTGAAGCAAAGACCTTCCCTTCTTCAGAGCATTTCCTGTAACAAGGTCATAAAAAGCATCCATTTGTAGTTCTTCTGGAAGAGCTAACTCTCCAGTCTGAAAGGGAAAAGCCGCCTTGCCCATTTCTCCTGAGGATGCCCGGTAGGTTGCTTTGGTGTTTTCCAGTGTTGTGCCATCAAGAAAGGCACGGAATTCTTGAGCAACTTCCTCCTGTAAGGCCTTCTGTTTGGGATGTGTAGTGTGAGGAATAATCTTTATTTCTAAGTCGTGCAGTCTTTGACTCATCTCAGCATTGGTCATATTGCTAAAGTCGGAATACCTTATATGCTCCATCTTCCTCCGTGCTGCCTCTGCAACAATCCCCTCCAGAGTCTCCTCTGTAATCGGTCTGCCGGAAGCCTGAATCTGAGCCATTTTCGCCTGAAAAGCTTTGTCTACAGAACTCATCTGTGCAGGACCGAGTCCGAGATGCTCAGCCATCGCAATATCGGCCAGTTCTCCTCTCATCCTCACATTTGCCGGAGAGGAGCTAAGCAGAAAATCTCCGAGAATCTCCTTGTCTGCCTCCAGCCTCTGCACTGCCCCTTGAATCTCCTGCTGTGCATTTGCCTGAAGAGTCCTTATGTCAATACCCCCCTGTTCATTATAAAAAATCGAGTCAAACTCGTCCACAGAACTAAGATTTCCCTCATCTACCTGTTTGTTTATCCATTTTTTGCCAGTATCGTGCTTCAGAAGTTTTGGCTGCATGCCATTCTTTTCTATATAGGCAGCAACATCATCAGCAGGAAGCCCGATGTCCTCAGTAATGACCCTCTTGTATTCTTTCGCAGCATCATCAAAGAAATCACTCTTCCGCTTCACAGATTCATAATTCCGCACCGAGCCCTCCACCATGCTCCGGGTTTCATCCAGAGTACGAGGCACACCACGAGGCGACCAGGTAGGCACACCCTCTCTCTGGGGTCCGGCCATTGAGAACCGAGCACCAGGCTCCTCCAATATCCTCTGCGACAAGGCCCCGGTTGGGTCTGCTGCACTGGCAGGAGGAACTCCCTGCTCAACCCTTCTCCGGGCTTCCGCAATCCCAGCGGGTTCCTTACGAGCGGCTATTTGAGCAGCCTCGTCAGACAGCTTGGCCATTTTTACGGGGATAGCTGCCCTCTTCACATCTGCCGCTGCACCCACCCCCTTGCTCATAGTCCGTACAGGAGTAGCCGCTCCAAACGTAGCAACGTCTGCCGCTCCGAAACCTAAAGCCACATCTTTCTGGTTTTGCAGACTCTGACGTGCTGCCACAAGGGCTCTGTACTGCTCAATAATATCCTGTCTTGGATCAGCCATGACTTACTCCTCTTCCAGTAAAAGATTGTCGATTCGTTCTTTGTCCTTTGGGGAGGCTTTCTCGTAGGTAGCTCTGATCTCTTTGCTCATCTCCTTGAGCCTTCTAAGTATCTCGCTCTTTTCCTGAAGCGCCTTGCGCTGTCCAGAAGCCTCTTCTCTCATTCTCTCCAACTTCTTATAAGTAGCCTGAAGATCTTTGTACCGACTGAGTGGGTCTTTAGGCTTACCTGATGACTTCATCTCTGGTGTCTTCATTGCCTTCTTCATTGCCTTCTTCATTGCCTCAAGGTCTTTCCTGCTTTTGTCACCCATGATTTACTCCTGTATTCAGGAGGATTATACATCTCTCCAGCTCGCTCTGCAAAGAGCATGGTACAACTTCCTGCAATCTTGTGCATCCTGCATCGCTGTGTGCGCTCCAACACTGCTCCAGTCCATGAAGCTACGGATCGCTCCAAGACTCAGATACTTCAATCCCCTCGGAACCAAATGCTCATGAGCCAACGTCATCGTATCCACAACATGACGACTCAGTCTTCCCGAAATGCCATGATGACACATGCTATGCCCAACAAAACCAAGATCGAAACGAACATTGTGCCCAACTATCACCCCCTTCGATAAGATATCCGCTATCTTACCAATCTCATCCTTCATCTCTAAAGAGTTTAACCAACCCAGCTCATTGTAACCATTCACCTTCAACGCTTCCGGCTGAGCTAACTCTATCCGTGTTGGCCTCAGTCGCTCACAATACTTCGATACCCACCCGCCAGGATGCTCAGTAATAATCGCAATCTCTATTATCTCATGCCCATCCCACGGATTCAAACCCGTAGTCTCCGTATCGATAAAGTGTATCGTCATCTCTTCTCCCCCTTCCACTTCGTATTCATCTCCTGAAGCCGCTCTGCCCTGCGAGCGAGCTCTGCGGACCGCTGATTCGCCTTCGCCTTCGCTTCTTCTGCCTTGGCAAGCCGCTCCTCTTCCTTCAATACCGCTTCCTTCGCTACACGTATCGCCTCAGCTTCTCGCTTGCGACGATTCTTCTCCCTATTAATCAGGTTCCTGCGCTCTCTTCTCGTAAGAACGTACCAACTCCCATCATCAGAGTTGTACATGTACCGGGATGGCCGAAAACCTACCTTCGATCTCATCTCATCCAAGTCATCTGACCACTTCTTCGCGTGAACCGACAACAGCTCCCTGTTTTCCTTATTCATTCTGCTTTTCTCCACTGGGGTGAAAGCAAAATATAGCACAATCCCACAATATAGCCCAAAAACGGACATTTTCAGGGAGGTAGCGCAGAAAAAACGTGAGTCCACCCCCGAGGGCCAAGGAAAGCAGAGCATTTCCAAGCCCTCGGGGGTGGACCACAGTGCTTTTGCTCAGCATACCTCTGTCAAGCGGTGTAAGTGTCATAGTTCTGTCATAGTTATGCTACCAATTGTCTCAATGGGGGTGGGGGAGCTTGCTTAGTACCAAAAACTCTCAGATGGCTAAAACTCTCTTTGGGGTCTAAACAGTATAATTACACCCAGCTGGGGGGGGACTCCTCTTCATCGGGGGGTCCTGAGCCCTGGCCCCCCCCGATATAGAGAGGTATCGCGGGATCTCTTTTCTCTCTGCTATCTCTGCTGATAGGGGGGCTATCTCTTCTGATAGGGGGGTTCTCAGTAATCGCTATGTTTCCAGGTCCTCTCAGACTGCTATCTGAGTGCTGTCTATATAGAGTGCAAAATGCTCTGCCTGATATCGTAGCTTCTAAGTAGGTTATCAGTATATAGGACAGTTATTGTCCTTAGGGCTATTCGGCTATATATAGAGTGTAGTCCTCTGGTAGTCCTCTCTTATAGGGCTCTAATCGATAGCGGGGACTGCATTTCTTTCCCACTCTTGGAAACGTATCTCAGTATAGCTATCGCCTAAAACGTCTTAGAATCGATTTTAGCGGGCTCTGGTAGGGTGATCACAGAACACTGAACAGGTCTTCAGTAGTAGGCTCTAAACGTGATCGGGAAAGCCACTACTGATTAGTAGGTATTGAGCTCAGCATTTATGCAACAATAGAGCAGATTTGGTTGCAATCTCGCAACATCCTATTGTGTATATATAGAGGTATCCCCTCAAAATATCCTCCTCTGCTATCTGACCTGGCTATCTGGCTATCGTTCTGTGCCGTCGGACTTATCGCCCTGTCTACACTGTGAGCCCTGATCTCTGATTATTGGTAAATATCCCGCAAGCCGTAAAATCTATTCGATAGCGGTAAAGGCCTTCATGCACTTATTTGAGAAAACTATTTGCAAAAGAGAACCGAATCGGTGTATACTTTTTGTGAGACCTGAGATTGCTTCCTAACACTGAGCGATTTCAGGGAGGTCCTGAGAAATCAGGACAGACGATTTTAGAGCATTCACGGAAAAGCAGAAGGGACCGTGCCCGACACAATGAACCAAGATCAGCGATATACCGGAAGTGCATAGATATAACTCTGCCAGGTAGCAAGTGAAAGCTTAATGATCAGGACAATTTGTACCTCTCATAGGTACGATGCATCACAAGAGGAGGTTATGCCTCAGTCCCTTAGGACGCTTTTGTGCTCTGCTCACCATCTATGAAAAGCTACAGGGAACCCGGCCCACAACAGGATGAAATGGATCGGTTCTATATAAAGACGGTGTTGCGTAGGTTCCACCGTACAGAGGGAAGCCTAATCACCCCTGGAAAGCGATCACGATCGATCGCGGTGATGATGAAGAGGTAAGCCCCGAAACCTACCAGAGCAAGACTATGCTGCTTGCAGATAGACAGCCTATAGCCAGGACTTGAACCGTCGTATCCTTCCTGGATTCGATTGGATCGTCGTGGTGTTGTACTCAGCTTGAATCATCGGGTTACCTTCGGGTTTTGATTCTACGCTGTTTGCTTGCTCTGATATTCTCCTATCTTGGATCAATCATGATCCCAGGTAGGGGCTTCGGTCCCTACCTTAAATGATGCGTGATTCTTTAACCCAAAGGAGAAAAACAATGAAGTACATTATCAATGTGCCAAGTCCACGAACTCTCACCGATGCAATGAAGACCAGCTTTCTGGCTGCCCTTGCTGCCTATGGTATCACCGCAGGGATTCATGGTTTCCTGATGCTGTTTCGTATTGCTTCCGGGAAGACTCGGAAACTGTTAGGCCGTTCTCTCAAAGTAGAGAAAGGCGAAGCATACGACGTACTGACTAAGGTTATGTATCTCAGCCCGTCGAAAGAGGCAGGCATCAACACCTGTCCCTTTGCCTCAGATGGCTGCGCTGCTTCCTGCTTAGGACACAGCACTGGTCACCTTCAGTTTGATAAGGCTAAGGCTACCAGAGTCCTTAAGACTCTGTGCTTCTACCTCTTCCCTGAGTTCTTCCTGACTAATCTTGTAAGAGAGATTATCAACCATGCGAAGAACGCTAAGAAGAAGGGCATGAAAGCAGCAGTCCGGTTGAACGGAAGCAGTGATATATTCTGGGAAAACTACCTGGATATTGATGCCATGTCAGCCGATCACGGTGTTGTCTTCTATGACTACACGAAAGCAGGACCCAAGCGGGTTCAGCGTGCTGGCTTTCCTTCTTCCTACCATCTGACTTTCAGCTTGAGCGAGAAAGCATTCTCTCTCAGAGAGGCTAAAGGCTGGTTGGATGCTGGCTATACCATAGCCGTCGTCGTCGCTGGCTCTACCGTCAAGGTAGAAGATGCACAGGCCGTGTCTGCTACCATCCTTGAAAGAGGTTGGTACAGTGTCGCTGGTCAACGCTATCCCGTCCTGGATATGGATGAGACGGACATTCGCTTTGACGACGAGCCGGGACACGTTGGCATCCTGTATGCCAAAGGTAGCAAGGCACTGCGTGATACCTCAGGATTCGTCCAGAGACACGCTTAACTGAGCCCATCGGGGAGGCTCCAAGTATCCCCACCTATTCTTTAACCCAAGGAGAAAACATGATGAAGTTAATGAGAGAGATCCTGATACTTAGGTATCTCACAGAGAGCATTGATCAAATGATTGAGGCTCTGAATGACTGACCTCATCGACTGGGAAGCAGGACTCTTCTGCTTCATAGCAGTAGCCGTCTATGTACTGGCAACTGCTACCTACTGAGCCGTTCCGGGGAGGCTCCAAGTATTCCCCGCCCTTTCCCTAACCCAAGGAGATAACAATGAAAGAGCCATTGGAAGCAACACTACTTCGCTATGCCTCAGAAGGAGTACCTCTTGAAGAGGTACTTGAGAAGTGCGACTACTTCCTGAAGGAATGGTTTAAGAGGGACTTTCCTTCTATCGCCATGACTCCAGAAAATATAGCAACCATTCGACGAGTGGCTGCGGAGTGGAACGAAGAAACCCGCTCTCCCTATTCCGATGCCGAGCGGTTCCAAGACCGCTTGACATATGCGAATGAGTCTGGTTCAAACTGTGACTCATGGAATGACCACTATTAACAAGCCCGAGGGGAGGCTCCAAGTATCCCCGCCCTTTCCCTAACCCAAGGAGATAACAATGAAGACATTAAGACCGTTCTTTAGCTACTTCGGATCGAAGTGGAGACTCTCAGGACAGATGCCTGAGCCATCGCGACTGACTATCATAGAGCCATTTGCAGGTGCGGCAGGCTACAGCCTGAGACACCACCAGCATCATCTAGTTAAACTCTACGACCTTGATCCTGTTATCTGCTCCATCTGGAGTTATCTGATACAGGCTCCAGAGTCAGAGATTCTGGCACTGCCAGACTTCACCGGCTCAGTCGATGACCTTCAGGTCTGCCAAGAGGCGAAGCATCTGATAGGGTTCTGGCTAAACAAGGGATGCACGGTTCCTAAAAAGACCATGTCTGCCTGGGGTCGCAACCCTGTCCACAAGGCCAAGCCCTGCAACTTCTGGGGTCCCGGTGTCCGGCAACGGATAGCCAGCCAGCAGAAGTACATACGGCACTGGACCATAGACCAGAGTAGCTATGCTGACATACCAAAGGTCGAAGCCACATGGCACGTAGACCCACCGTATCAGAACCAAGGCAAGCACTATCGATGCTCTGCAAAGAACATCGACTTTGCTCAGCTTGGTAAATGGTGCAAAAGCCTGCCCGGTCAGGTCATGGTCTGCGAGCAGGCCGGAGCAGACTGGCTGCCTTTCCAAGACTTAGCTAATGCCAAGTCCACCAAGGGGATTAGCAAAGAAGTCCTTTGGACCAGCGAATAGAGAGAGAGAGCTCAGCCCGAGGGGAGGCTATAAACCCCCCAGATTCTTTAACCCAAGGAGATAACAATGAAGATAGCAAGTTTCTTTACCGGCTGCGGTGGCCTTGACCTCGGTGTCATGGCTGCTCTCAGACTGGCAGGCCAACAGCCTGAGCACATTCTCATGTGCGAGTCCGATCCTTACGCACAGAGCGTACTTGATAGACACTTTCCTGGTGTCACCATCTTGGATGATGTCAGGACGAGATTCAAGGGAAAGGACATCTGGGCTGACCTCGTCGTCGCTGGCTTTCCATGCCAAGACTTGTCCCGTGCTAAGCGTGACAAGGAAGGGCTCAAAGGTGAGCGCAGCGGTCTGTTCTATGACCTCTGTGACCGCATCAGAGAACTGGATGCTCAGTATGTGATACTTGAGAATGTCGAAAACATACTCAGGTACGAACACCTGACTCCAGTACTGGATGAACTCACCTCTATGGGCTTCACCGTTGAATGGTCCACCATCTCTGCTCAGGAGATCGGTGCTCCAATCATGCGAAAGAGATGGTTTGCGTTCTGTCACAGGACAGACCAGTGCAAGGTCCATCACTTTATGGGTCAGCCCTACTGGAAGGCTCTTCACGAGGAGTCACCCGGTATGCGCTACCCCAAGCATGGCTCTGCTCATCCATGTGGATCGGTCTTCGCCATCGACAGACCTGTCCACAAGGACCGTCCTGTTACATGGCCTGCACCTGCTGCCTCTTGTCCCAACTGGGATGAGGGTCCGGCTACCTGGCTGAGACGAGCGGCTAAGTGTTACCAGAAGGGTCAGTATACTGGCATCCCTCTCACGCTTGCTGTCAGGCTTGGTCCTGACTGGCGACACAAGCTGAGTACAATGCGGAAGGATCCCAGCCTCATCACTGATGACCAGTGGACTCAGAGCCAATGGTTCAATCCAAACTGGGGCGACAGGCTGATGGGCTTTCCCGGTGGCTGGACAGAACCAGCACCCGGCTGTCCAAGCCAGGCATCCAAGGCCAACTTCTCTGGCCACTGGCTCACCAAGTGGGACTGGGGTCGTCGTACTCAGCTTGAGAAGAAGGCTGACATACCGCACCGGCTACGGCTGCTGGGGAACACCGTTGTTCCACAGCAAGCGTTCGCATTTGCCAGATACATTCGCTGGTAGCATGGCCCAAGGGGAGCCCTTAATCCCCGCCACCTCTACAACCCAAGGAGATAACAATGAAGATAAACTGGAAACTAAACTGTAGACCTGTGGCTATAGCCGAGGCATCTCACGATGAGTTGGTAGACACGCTCATGCTGGCCCACCACCTCCTCCAGGCACTGCCTCAGTATCACAGCCTCACTGCTCTGCTGGAAGATGGACGTAAGATTCGTCGCCATGAACAGACGGTACATGACAATCCATATGCCATCCACCTGTACACCGCTAAGTACTGCGCCATCCGGGACTCATTCCTCGGCTTTCGTTTTCACGAAGCGGTAGCCTTCTTCGCTACCCAAGAGGAGGCGGTCAATGCTCTCCATGACATTAGAGAGCGCAACGACAGAGAGTCAGAAGAGGCAGGCATCAGAGTCGATGAAGACTGCTGTTGGAGGTTGGTCTGGTCAGCCACCGGCAAGGAAGTTGACATTATCGTTCATCCCAGAAACTGGAATGAGATCCTCAATGAGGACTGGACTGACCTTCCATTCTAAACAAGCCCCGAGGCGAGGCTTTAATCGCCACCACCTCTACAACCCAAGTAGATAAACAATGAAAGAGTATAAGACATCCGCTCTGCAACACACTGAGACTCGTACCCAGACTGTCTACATCAGAGCTGAGAGCCTCAACAAGGCTACTGAGATCTACTACAGCGGTGACCACTTCCAGCAGCATGATGAATGGGAAGTCACTACTCATCCTGCTATCATCGAAGAAGTAGTCCTTCCCTCCTCACAGGTGCACTATGACCAGGAATGTGAGGAATGGGAGATGTGGGATGAGGCTCGCATCAAGGCAGCGTTCGACAACAACCCCAACCTCAGGGTCAGTACACTGGCTCGGATGTCTGGCTTGACTGTCCGGCAGATCAAGAACATTCTGTTGGAGGAGTGATGGACCATCTACTTGAGACTGGGCTCACCCTACTGACCGTGTGCCTGCTTATCTGTCTGGTCTTCGGCTGTTGACCAGACACCAGCCCTAAGGGGAGGCTTGATCCCCCACGATTCTTTAACCCAAAGGAGATATGTATGAAAGTATGGATTGTTCTGTACAACTTTGAAAGCGTTAACCCTGGACCCCACTTCACAATGTGGGTGTTCGCATCAGAAGATGCTGCCAAGGCAACAGCCTTGAACATCGTTGGTGACCTTGAACTAAGGGCTGACTACTCGGTTGACCCAGACCTCTCAAATGAAGAGGCTCTGGAGAAATGGCCTGAGATCACAGACCTTCAGGAAGAGATCCTGATCCTTGAACGGATGGTTCTGAGGTAGACGTTCACACTACAGCCCCGAGGGGAGGCTTGATCCCCCACGATTCTTTAACCCAAAGGAGATAGATATGAAAAGCAACCATGAAGATCCCTCATGGGAGCCTGGCTTCGACCCTGGCCCCGATGATGATTCGGTAGGCACTACCAATGACGGAAGGAAACTCTTCCTGAAGGTCTGTGACTACTGCGATGAAGAAGCAGAGTGTGTGAAACTGGAGAATGGTGTTGACTACGAGTGTCTGGATTGTCTCAACTCCTCTTCCTACATTGACTGGGAAGATGCTCAAACCAGGCGAGCTGAGAACGGATGGAGGGATGCGTGAGATTTTTACCAACAGTTGATGTAGACAACAAGACACTGGGACTGCTTATCTCAGGTCATCTGAGACTTCAGGTGGGGCAGTGGATCCAGCTGGACTGGTGTGACAATCCCAGTCGATGGGTTGGTCGCCTTTCCAGCGGTACTCTGTGGGCTGTCCATCACAACGGACGGTCTGTACCACTGGCTACATTCAAACATTTAGCCAACCAGTATAAGCTCAGGGACTAACCACCCACAGCCCAAGGCGAGGCTTAAATCGCCACCGATTCTTTAACCCAAAGGAGATTAGATATGAAGCATTACTATGTATCATTCATGTACTACAGCAGGCTCCGAGATGAGACTGAAGAGGTCCACAAACAACTGATCAAAGCCAAAGATGAAACCAGTGCTAAGAGAATGGCTCGTCGGATTCACTCAGGCTTTGCTTTTCCCGATGCTGTCACTGCATATATCATAAGCAAGTCTGGCCAGCTGCTCTTCCACAGAGAGTACGATGCTCCTCGCTGGAGCAGGGTGGATTGATCAAGTACTAACCACCCACCCACAGCCCAAGGGGAGGCTTTATTCCCCCACGATTCTTTAACCCAAAGGAGATAACACAATGATGAAGTTAATACTTACTGACATCACAACCCTTCCAGAACTCAAGCAGTTTCTGGAGGAGTTACCCAAAGACCAGCATGACTACATCGACTGGAGTTCTCTTCCCACTTTCGGAGGAGAAGAGCCGGACGATACGACAGAGGTATGGTCATGGGATGAGGAGAACCTTCTTGTTGGGACATGCTGTTCTGACTGGGAGATCATCTCTCGTACTGCCTGGACCATAGCAATAGACAGAGTCAAGTATCCTGGCACTATGCAGGACCGCTCTCTTCTCTTTGTTGGGAGCACCAATGCTCTCGGAGAAGAACTGTTCAACGAGATCAAGTCCAACAGTTTCATTGAGATTAGCGATGAGTAGTATGAGTGTACAAATCGTCCCACATGGCGAGCTCTACCAGGTCCAGCTGCTCACCGAGTCTGGCTGGATCAACATCACCGACAAACCCGTCTGCCTCAACGATGCCAAGAGCATCAGGAAGCAGGCACTTACATGGAGAAAACAATGACGATACTATTTATCATCATCTTTGCTCTCTGCCTATTGGAGGCAGGATGAGCGACAACAAAAGACTCGGGCCATTGGCCCAACAACCACTGGCTGCATCGGACTATCTGATGCAGCTGCTAACCCTTAAGGTGGAACCCCACCTGACCGACACTGACCTCAGGCTGATGGCAGAACGCATCATTGCCGAGTGTCAGGCTGTTGGTATCAACCCAACAGATACCCTTGACTTCCTCGTCGAAGCCAGGGCTGAAGCACAGGCCAAGCTTGTGCCAAGAGGTGAAGCATGAGTACCTTCTCAGACGGAAGCTATTATCCAAGAAGACTGAAAGGTCACAAACTCTCAATGGAATGGTCTGGAGAGTATGGAGAGGATTCCTCCTCCACAGGCTACTGTATCTGTGGTTGGGAGGAGTCTGCCTCCAATCAAAAGGAGGTACGCTTTGAGTACCGATACCATTTGCAGGAAGAAGAAAGGAAGAAGAACCTGAAGAAGAGCCTGAAGAAGAAAGGAGGTGAAGCATGATTGACCGACAGATGCTTCTTGGTATCGTACAGGACGAGCTCGGTATAGCCAACCTGTACGATGCCACTCTGTTCCGTAGCAGAGCAAAATGGTTTGCTGGCTGGGGTGTTGCCTCAATTGGCATGAACAGGGGTAAGACCCACTATGTGGTCAAAGTCTGGCGACTATCCTCTGATTACAAGAAGACCAACAGGCCAGACCCCGACGAATTTCTCTACGTTAACTTCTACGGAACAATCATCCCTGCACCTGGGACAGGTAGACCCAAGAAGGAGAAGCGAGAAAGCATAGAGCGGTTGTACACACCGCTCTACAAATGGATGATGCCGCTGGCAGTGAAGCTTCCCAACCTCTTCTACATACAGAAGCCGGGGAAGTTCTACCGTCTCATCCTGTATGGTGCTCTATGCAAGCATGCCCTTCGCAACAGTCGCAAGGATGACCTCATCTACTGCCGCAAACTCGTCGCACCCAACTGGGACGAAGCCTGGATGATCTTCGACGGTGACGACCAGCCCCTCCTACCCAAGGGACACAAGTCAGAGTGGGCCGCATGGCGCAATGCTTACCACTACTTGGTAATGGGCGAAACAAAGCCGCTTCTGGACAGCTGAGTTGTTCCGCGATATACTGTGTCTGTAAAACTGTTCGTTCAGTTTTCTCTATTGGGTTAAGCCCTCACTTCGGTGGGGGCTTTTTTCATTTTCTGGATCAGTGGTATGCCAGGACATAGGGAACATCATTGGTCGGTGATGTCGTACCACCTGCCCCTGCTTCCAGAACCACTGCAGCCTTAATCCCGTTGGCGAACTTCCCTCCCGGCTCAAAGGAGAACTGCACCACTTCCGATGCGGGACAGGGGAAGATGAAGTCTGGCACTGTCGTACCCACTGTGACCGATGATCCTGTATCGTACAGCTTGAGGTACACTATGTCATTAGCATTGCTGCTGTTGTCGATGCGTACCTGGTCCAGATAGACTGTGCCTGATCCGATGGTGTTGACTGTCGATGTGGCATCAGTCTCTTCTGCCTTGGTGTCTGATATTTGCCCCGGCAGGGCTCCGTCTGATAATGCCATGTCAGTCTCCGAACAGGGTGTATTTGAAGCTTGCGAAGCCAGTGGAGGAACTCTTACCTCCCTCGTCACTCAGAGCTACTGTCAGCCCTGTGTCTATCTTCAGCCCTTGCTTTGATGATACAGTATGGATTGTTGCAGAGGTACATCGAAAGATGAAGTTGGGCTCAGTCGTACCAAGAGTCACCGACTTGGCATCATAGACTTTGAAGTAGCATACGCTGCCTCCACCTGTGGAGTTGTCCAGCTTCATCGAATACAGTCTTCCTGTACCTGTGGTCATGATGTCTACATCGGGTCCGACAGCGGTGCTTCCACTCTCAATGATAATGCTCGGCATATCCGAGAGATGCTTGTTGCTTGTGACACTCATTTTGCATGCGCTCCTTTGAGGCTGTGGTTCTCATGCTCAAGGAATTCTACCCTGACCACCATCTCTGCAAGCTTCTTCGTCAGTTCTACTATCTTGTCGTTGGCTATCTCAAGCTTGATCCTCATATCAGATACTTCCTTTCGCAGGTCATCTCTGTACAAGTGCTGGTCCTGCTGAGCCTGAGCATGCTGCTGGGTCTTCAGGGCAAGCCTCTGCTTCCAGAACTCCCATGCTTTGGCAGAGCTCAGGGCTGCTATCACCGACACAGCTACAGTTGCTATCGTTTCAATGGGCATACTGACCTCCACGAGATGCACCTATAGCATAGCCGCCACCAATGACTGCCGCACCCCCTATTATCACACCAATACCTGTCCAGAAGTTGTTCTTTTCCCAGACCGGGACGGGCTTCTGTGCCTGCTCCAGCATCCTCTGGGTGTACTGCAATTCATGTTCCAGTGAAGAGGTGTCTATCTCGTAGAGTCTCTCTATGTATTTGGTGTGTGTAGCCAGCAGTTCATAGTCTGCTACCCACGAGGTGGGTAGCAGCACACCCCTGCACAAAGAGGTCTGTCCCTCCTTAAAGGGGATGGCTTCAGGGCACTGCCCCTGCACCGGAGGCTGGGGCTTCGGCCTTTCAGGAGGCTCTGCTCCAACCGCTAAGGACAGCATGAGCAACAGACCTGTCATCCGAGAGGTCCTCCTTTGGTGTTCAGCCTGTCCGCTAATGCCTGCTCAGGGTCTTCTGAGGCCACAGCCTTCTCTATGGTCATGGTTTCCTCCAGCATGTCATTGTGGACGATTTTACGGGCTTTCTCGTAGCCCTCATCATTGAAGACAGGAGTATCCTCATCGTCGTCCAGCCTCTTTGCTATCCGGTTGATGAACCACAGGACACCAAAGCCAGCAGCAAACAGAGCCCATACGATCCAGTCACTCACTGTTCTGCTCCGTCTGCTTTGAAGCTTGACCCTTCCTTCGCACCCCAGTGTCGGGCTGACAGACCCAGTGTCCCACCTGTACCAACACAGGCGATAGCCAGACTCAGAGTACCGATCACTTCAGCCATCGCTTCGATAGCCTCTGGCACAAGGAGCACTGTCAGCAACAGTTCCCCCGAGAGAACCAGCAGAGCTATCATAGCGAGCTTGGCAGACTCAAGAGTCCTTGATGGTTTTTTCTTCATAGTCAACCTCAGAGAGTAGTGTATCCAGAGACAGACCTCCGCAGTCTATCTTCCGCTTGGTGAGATGGTAGTGATGGACAAAGCCCCGGAAGGATCCTGATGCAACACTCTCTTCTGTGTCCGTGCTCATCTTGTTGTCAGTCATAGGACACTTGAGAGGTAGCCCTGTAGCCTCAGAGACAGCACGGAACAGTGCCTTCAGTGCAGCCAGTTGAGCAGGATAGAATCCCATGTGGGGATCCAGCCTTTTGCCATTGACAATACTGGTGTGACTCATAGGTCGCTCACCCAGGCCTCTCTTCACATAGTGGCTCTGGTACTTGGGATAGTACGCATTGTTTATCTCTACCCCGATGGACCAGTTGTTCGCTGCTCTGCTCCCGGCATGGAAGCCGATGTGCTGACAGTCCATCGTCTGATAGATGGTCCCGTCTGCATCCAGTAAGAAGTGAACTGAGATCCCTCTCCGGTTGAGCACCCGCTGACAGCTGTGGCTTGATACACATACGTCCCAGTGGGTTACGAACTGTCTTATCTCTCGGGGTCCCTGCGCTGTTCGATCCCTGTAGCATCCCTTCCTTGCTTTCAGACCACCAGCCTCAGACCACAGCACCACCTTCGGCCAGTTGATACGATGAAAGTGTCCGTTGTAGATGATGTGGTTGTCAGACCTGCCTGGTACTGATGGCTGGTGATCGTCGATCTCTGCTTCCCTTTCCAGGAAGAGCCTTCGGAATGTTCCAGGTCCACACATACCATCCGGGTCCAGCCCGTGCTCCATCTGGAACTCTACTATGATAGACTGCAGTTGCTCATCGAAGAACTCACAGCCAAACCAAGATGGTTCCCATCCCAGCTTGGCTGCAGAACTCTCGTTGTACCAGTTCTTATCGGCCATTATTCATCCCATGTCTCTTCGTACCAGTCAGCCTCTCCGAACTGATCATTGAGTCGCTTCATTAGCTTCTCCATCTTGATCTTCACGGTCTTTCCAGTAGCTGTATTGCGGGAGAAGAATTCCCACTCTCCCTCTTCATCGTGAGGGGAGATCTTAGTTGCATTTCCACCGCCATCCATGACAAACATTTCTGTACTTCCACCGTCAGCTTTACCATATATATAAGCATAGCCAGAAGCTGCCCCGGGATCCCCCGCAGACTCTTTCAGTTTTAGTTGGCCTTGCTGTACAATACGCATCCTCTCAACAAGGTTGTTCATTGACGAGCCAGAGCCACCGTTAGGAGCAGTCTGGAATATGATTTCTCCCCCTGCGCCAGAGCCTTTCCCCTGCCCACCGTTCAGTGTCAGAGCTCCACCTGCAATGTTGTTGGTGGTCCCGGCAGTAGTGTTACCAGCAGACACAGTGAGAGGCTTGCCTGCGGTGTCATGGGCAGTAGCCGTGATGCTCATAGTGGCATCTTGACCATTGCCGTAAACAATGTCTCCACCATCTACGTTGAGGTCTGTACCCACTGTGACCATGTCTCTGAAGATTGCCGCTCCACCTGCACTCATATCCAAGGTCAGTGCAGTGATGGTGGATCCCGCATCACTGCCTTTGAATATCAGGTCTTCATCGCTCACAATACTGCGAATGACAGCATCACCAGATGAGTGAGACAGGCGAAGAAATTCAGTGGTATCAGCAAGACACTTAATATCATTCCCTGCCGCATCAAGCTTGATGTCTGCGACAGAATCCAGTGTGATGTTACCACTGTCAGTAGACTGTACCGTGACCCCGGTGTGCCCGTCTAAGATTAAGCCTGCCGCTGCTGAGTCAATGGTGACATTACCGGCAGATGCGCTCCAAGTGCAGGCTCCACCAGAGGTGATGGTTATCGGATTACCAGCCAGTGTGGCTCCTGTAGTGCCATCATGCGTGATGGTGAAGTCATTGCCCGCCCCCATTTTGAAGACAGCAGAGTCACTGGCCAGTGAGAGGTCATCAGCACAAGTGATAGCTTTATCGTCAGCAATCGTCAGAGCTGTAACCCAGGAGTTAACGGAGCTTCCTGTGCTCCCTGCTCCATCAGCTACCTGGAACTGCATGCCCCCTCCTGCTCCTGTCCCGGTTCCCTGGCCTGACTGGACGACAAGGTCTTTCCCCGCTGTGTCTGTTCCGCTGACAGGAGAAACGGTGATGTGGGCATGGTTGGTGTTCCCAAACTTCAGATCTCCAGACGTAACCAGCAGGCACTCGTCGCTGCTGTCCATCCTGAATACCTCAGTGCCACCATCTTCTTTGAAGATAATGTCCTTGTCGGTGACCCGGTTCCCAAAGATGACATCATTGGAGGAGTTAGTGATCCTCAGGTACTCTACTCCTCCTGTCTTGTACTTTATGTCACCCCCACCAGCATCAAGGCTAATGTCTCCGGCAATGTCCAGAGTGAACTGTCCTGAACTCAATGCTATTTCAACACCATCCAGTGTGATGTTATCAACAACAAGACCACCAGGAGCGGTAATTTTGCCTGTCTCATCAATTGTTACAACATTAGCTAAACTGTTGGCTGATGAGCCTGAACCGGCTCCTACGCTGGAAGCGGTCTGAAATATAATAGAGCCGCCATCTCCAGTACCCGTTCCCTGCCCTGCCGAAATAGTCAGGTTCTTGCCTGCCGTGTCGGTTCCTGCTACAGCTGCCACAGAAAGAGTAGCGTTCTGGCCATTCCCATAGGCGATGTCTCCACCAGTGACAGTAAGGTCTGTGCCAACAGTAGCAGTGGTTGTAGTCGTTAGTGCTCCAGTCACAGCCAGAGTGCTGCCATCGAAACTAAGATTGGATTCGGAGGTCACCGTGCCATCACCATCGTCAGTGATCAGCTGATTGGCTGAGCCATTAACACCCACGGGATGGAGGTCAGACACAGAGAGTACACCAGAAGAAGCAGACAGCCCCGTAGAAGCGGCTGTACCGGCCTGTAGGGTGCTGAGTGCTGTGATGGTAGTGCGCTGCTCATTCGCTCCGTCAGAGTCCAGCGTAGCAAAGCTGTCAGTAGCTGTTGGGGTGACCGCACTAAGTTCAGACAGGTCAAGAGTCAGGGTGACTGCTCCAGTGGCTCCTCCTCCAGACAGACCTACTCCCGCTGTCACTCCAGTTATATCTCCGACAAAAGCAGCTGTAGTACCAGAGGTGATCTGTATGTCATCACCAGCATCAGTCGTGAAGTAGAGTTCATTGGGGGTGGCTGTGTTGACCCAGAGCTGACCGTAGGCAGCGGTGTCACTATCTGCATCGGCCTGCTCCTTAAGAGTTATTGCCCCTTCTACAGTCAGAGCAGTCTTTGGGGATGACAAGCCCACGCCCACCTTGTCCGTAGAGGCATCAACAAACAGCATATGAGTCTTGTTGTCGCTCTCTACTCGGAAGTCACCATCAGTTACAGAGTTCTCGTTGAAGGTGGCTGACTCACCTACCGTAAGGGTCTTAGTACCCAGAGATATGTTTGGTCGCTTGATTCCCATTATCGCCTCCAGAGTGGACGGAAGTAAAGTTTGTGAGTGACGGTTCCAGATATTGTATCAGAGGGTACAGACCTACAGTACAGAGTACTGCCTGAGTAGACGGGACTAACAATAGGCTGCTCATCAACATTTTGATCCACAGAGGTTGAGAGATGTAAAACAACCTCCTGATTTGCAGGGTTCGTTGACTCACCCATGACTGGAGTTATAGTCTCGCTGGCATCGGAGGTGTATGCCTTCCACCGAATGATTCTTCCTGCGCTGGGCACACTCAATGTGAACTCACTGGCTGTTTCCGGGTCAGTCTCAACCACTGTGTATAAGAAGCTGCCATCTGCACTGGTGCTGGTCTTGGTTGCTGTGTATGAATATGCCATTGTTATCTCTCCTTAGGTCTGGGTATTCGTCCTCTGTAGGTTATACCAAGCAGGTCCGATTGTCTTTCAATTATACGTTTTACTTCGTACTGCCATCGTCTATAAGCAGCATCTTGTGGTATATCTTGTTTCAGCTTCACACCTGACAGAGCATTGATGGCTCTCCAGGTCATTCCGATCTCTTTGATTGTCGCTGCACCATCAGGGTTGTCTGACTTGGCTGCTTCGGTGAGCATTGCAGTCATAAACATATCGCTTAGTCCACCAGCACTTCGTATCAGTCTCATGTATGGAAGCTGATCAGCCATGTACTTGGAGTCGATCTTATCTGCATCAATGTAGTAGTACACCCTGCCATCAGGATGAGCCTGCAGTGTCATACCCAGGTGTTCCTTGATCCCTGCGCCCATCAGCTGAAGAGGAGGGATGCCTGACTTCTCCATGTGTACAGCAAAGGAAGCAAGGTCATTGACCTGTCGGCTTCTTGGATCGTCGAAGCCCCGCTGATAGAAGGAGTACTCTCCCATCAGGTAGAACTCAAAGGCTCCACGGAGAAGGAAGTTTGTCTGAGCCAGTGCATAGCTTGCGCTCTTCCGCTCATTGAAGATGTCTGTCCTCAGTGCAGCATCCTGTGCAGCCTGAGATCCCAGTGCAGCAGCGATAGGAGCTGTCACACCACCCAAGGCTGCAACCTGCTGGTGGAAGCCCTCCAGTGGCAGACCAAGCCCCTCCAGCCATATGTTGTTGGTCAAATCGTAAGGAACACGCATCCTGAACAGGTTGTACTGCGGTATGTACTTGATCTGATCCTGTCTCTCTGCTTCTGCCAGCCTTGCATGAGTTACAAAGCCCTTCTCTTCAGCCTCATTAGCCTCTGCAATACGAGGGAACCAGTCATAGATGGTTCGATAGAAGGTAGAGAAGTAGACCGGGTTGGTCTGCATCTGATCCAAAGTGAGCAGAACATTCTTCTGGTTCCATGTGAAGAAGGGGAAGAGCAGTCTGGACCACTGTCTCTGTGTAGGTGTCAGGTCTGAGTAGTTCATCAGGAACTTGTTGGCATGCTCCGCTGCAGTCTCTACAGTCCCGCCCCTCTTCATGTTGGCTATGAAGTTGACCATCCTTGCCTGATTCTCAAACCTTCTGGAGACAGTAGCACCCCACTTCTTAGGAAGCCCAACAGGGATAGGCAGTCCTCCTGCTGCTACAGACAGAGGTCCAACCCCAAGGGCAAGCATGTCCTCTGCAATGCTCATTCCCTTCTTGGTTCTCTCCCATCCCACCTTTCCTGCTTCCATGTATCCCAAGGACCGAGACAGCTCTAAGAACTGGTTGTGTACCTGATCGATGTCTGCGTGGAATGTATCGGACCCTGAGATGACACCCCTCTGATGAAGCATAGCCATTGCCTCATCTGCTTCTATCTGTCTGCCATCCCCTAAGTCTATGGTGTTAAGTTTGTCTGGATCAAACAGCTTAGTGCGCTTCATCTCCTGTGCAGCAGCGAATCGGTTGACATATTCTGCCGTCGTCTCCCCTGCCTGCTTGGGCTTAGAGAGTTCAGTCCAGGCATTACGCATCGACCCGTAAGCACTCCAGTAGTCTGCCATCTGCGCGACACGCACGGCTGTCCAGTTGGTAGCCGGGTTCATCACCCCACCAACCCCAATGTCCATCATGTTCTGGAAGGAGTTACCGATGGCATTTCGTGTGGAGAAGGCAATAGCCATGATGGTTACGCGGGTCTTCCACCAGTTGTTGATCTTGTGGAGGAAGCGTGAAACCTTCTTGACTCCAGGCACACTCATCAGAGCGGCTTCGGAGAACATTATTCTCATGCTCTCTTCAACAGCCTGAGGGATATACAGGTTGAGCATACCCTTGTTCTTCTCATTCACAAACAAGCGCACCGTTTTCTCTCTGAGAGAGGGAAGTGCTTTTTCTACACCAAACAGTTCTTTATAAGCCGCTTGCTGCATATTGTTGATGTTGGATACATGCTCGTTGATCTCTTTGGTCAGACCCTTCCATGCCTGATTCTCTGCCATCACCTGCAGTCTCTTAGAGTAGTCGCTGTCAGCGGACATCTGCCCTTCAAGTTCCTGCATCTTCTGCTTCGCATCAACCAGAGACTTCGATGCTCTCTCCTTTTCCTTTGGAGTGCCTTCATCAACCTTCTTTGTCAGCCTATCTATGAGTGCTTGCTGCTCTGGTATCCTTGCTTGCGCCTTGGCTTGGAGAGCTTCCATGTTCTGGTTTCTCAGGACTTCCAGGCGATCTCCAGGATTGTACCACTCTCCATTCATAAGCGGAACCAGAGGGTCCTGCGCTTTGTCTACCTGCTTCATCTGAGTTATGCGGATCCCTGTTATGGCATGCTCTGCAGTACGAGTGTCATTAAGGAATTGTATGTCTGATGCCCATGACACAAGAGGTGATCGCGCACCGGGGCCTGCTTCTTCAAGCTGCTTCAGAAACTCAATAGTCAGATCCTCTCCATCTGCATTTCTTATGTTCCATTCACCAGGCTTTTTTGTATTGAGGAACCGTTCGTACTCAGCATGCTTTACTGCTCTGTCGAACAGAGGCACATACCCACGCTCAATCGCTTCTTCTGTAGACTTGAAGGCTCGGACCACAGCTCCCCTATGAAGAGCCCACAGGAAGTCATGATTGTTGATCGCCTTGGCTGAGTTGAAGAACCTTGCCATCAACAGGTTGGGGTCCATCGTAAACTGCCAGTTCTTATCCTGACCACCCTTTGGCATCTTCACACTTTCATTGATCTCAGATATGGTTCCCGACAGAGCTCTGTGCGTTGCAGCATCCATCTTAGATGAGAGAGCCCTGTCAATGTTGTTGGCTCTCATAGAGTCCAGAATATCATCCCTGCTGATCGGCATTTGGCTCTCCTGCTTGAGGTGAGGAACATAGGTGTCCACCCCCCACAGCTTGAGCCGCTCAACAGGATCCCGCATGAAGTCCATTCCATGCTCTTCGTACTTCTGTCTGTATGAGTCTAAGAACTTACTGAACTCGTCCACCAGAGGTCTGATGTCTTCAGGGATAGCCTCTGTGTACCGCTCTCCCACTACCTCTGGGAAGACAGAGACATCTCCCTCAAAGGCTTTCTTCTCTGCCGCTTCTCTTTTTGCTATTTCTTCAGACAGTTTCTTCTGCTTTTCAGCGAGCTGTTCTCCCTCTGCCCCTTCTATCTCTCTTCTTAACAGCAGTATGTCTTCTTCTCTTTTTCCTTCTGCTGCTGCAAGTTCTTCAAGCTTTGCCTCTAACTTTTGTTGCAGCTTTTCTCTTTTCTCTCCCTCTGCTTTTTCGATGAGCTTTTCTAAATCAGAAACTTCCCCATAAAGGATTTCTTTTGAAGGTCGCTCAGGTGACTTTGCCCTGCCCAGCCCCTGCTTCACATAAGCATCTCGGAGTTTGTGATAGGCTTCTGACCTCTCCTTTAGTGCCTGGGGATCTCCTTTGAACGTGCCCTGTTTTCCCATCGTAGCAAACAGAGCCTTGAGTCGTTGCTCTGGTGAGTAGTTTTCCAGAATACCCCGCGCTGAATTCCACAGCTCTTCTTCCCACTCTCTCAACTCTCTGATGTAGTGCTTGCTCTGGCCAACAGGATGCTTCATCTCTGCTTTCAGGAGAGGACGGTTCCGTACCCTCTCTGTTCTTATTGCTTCCAGCCTGCCTTCCAGTTTAGAGACACGCTCAATGCCCTCATCAATAGCCTTCTGTAGAGCAGGTGAGTATTGGCCTTCGGAGAGTTTTTTCTTTTGTTTCTCAAGAGCCTTTCGTTGAGTCTTTAACTGTGCGGTTTCTTTGTTCCAATTCTTGATAGCTTCTTTATTTTTTTTAAGCTTCTTAGGCTTTGATCCCAGTTCTTTTCCTCTTGCTACGAGATCTGCCTTCTCTTCTTTTAGTTTCTGTCGTGCTTCTTTTACGGCTGCTGAGCTTGCTGGTGTTTTACCAACTTTTGCTTTTGCACTCTTCAGCTTTTGCAAATTCTCTACCAGCTCTTCTGTCAGATCACGATAGGTCTGAATGTCTCCTTCTCCAAAGCGATAGATGGCTATGAGAGCCTGCTGTACTTCCTCAAACTCTTTTTCATGCTTCTTGGAGAACGTCCGCATAAAGTCATTGACTTCATCACGAAGCCCTTCCAGTTCTTTTGGAAGCCTTTCTGCTCCCGTCTCAAGTATGTCAGCCATCTCGTTGAGAACATGAGAGCCATTGTAGTCTGTGCCTGGAGCAGCATACACAGCAGGGTTTTCTGCCTTTCGCTTTGCTGCAATGTTCCTGGCCTGCCTTGCCCACCTTGACATAGAGTCCATGATCAGCTGGTTCTCTGACTTGATAGCCATCTGATAGTTACCAAGAGCCCTCTGGTAGTTGTTCCATATCTCGGGGGCTGTTTTGCGTAGTCTCAGCCAGTACTTCGGACCTGCTCCCAGGTTGTTCAGGAAGGCTTGTCCTGCTCCTCTGCTCTGGAAGTACATCAGAGCCTTGTCTATCTCCCTTGAAGCAAGCCAGGGCTGAATGTACCTTGTACCAATCGCGTTGCTCAGGAAGTCCATCAGAGCCATAGGAGCCTTGGTGAAGACATCACCTATTCCTGAGCCACTGTCTAACCACAAGGCTATCTTCTCCCCACTGGTTAGTTGCTCAAGCTTCCTTTCCCTGAGCACATTCAGTCTTGCAGGAGACATCGCTGCTGATACATAGTCTGCAGCCGAGCCGATCTGGTTGAGGATGGGAGCCTGAAACACTCCCTTGGTGAAGCCCCTGATGCCTGTGGATCCCAGTGCTACAATGATCCTTTCTTGGTTGGCTATCTTTAAGTCCAGTCCGGCCTTGTCGGTATCATTCAGCTTAGCTAGGTCATCTACGTTCAAACCTACGCGCTCAGCGATCAGATCTGCAGTGTCATCAAGACTCTTATTCGGCTTGAGCGACATGGTCTTAGGACCGATTGATGTCTGCCACGGCTTGAACGGAACATGCAAGGACAGACCTCTTTTGATCTGAGCCTGTGCCGCCTGTGCATCGGGAACCATATTCAAGAAGTCTTCGATGCGATTGACCTGTGCAATATGGAAGTTCTCAAGAGACTCGCTTCGCTTAGCCAGCGCAGCAAGATGCTTACCCGCATTTTTATTGCTGAGTTCTGCCTTGGACTTTTCTAAGATGGCTTTATTTTTTTCTAAGGTTTCAAGTATCGCAGCTTGTGTCTTGCCATCTTCTACTACCAGACCACCCTTGTATCGCCCTATCAAGTCATCTATGCTTCCAACAACATTGTCGTATTCAGATTGCGCTGCTGCCAGAGCCTGCTTAGGATTCTTTGCCTTGCTTGCATATGATGCAGCCTGTGCTTTATGATTCGCTGCTAAGGATAGACCCTCGTCAGCAATAGCCCTAAGAGAACCAATGGCTGCTTCTGCATCCTCTCCTCCCTGTGCTACCTTTAATGCCATCTGCTGAGCACCATGGTTAGTGATAGCACCATCGATATGAGAAGCAGCACGACTTGCTGCCATAAGCTTCTCTCCAGCGAGGAAGGTCTTTCCTCCCTTCTGGATGACACCTGCACCCTTGGCTGGACCAACAAACCACAGTGGGTCTACGATGATCTCAGGGATGATACTAATGATGGTCCTTGAGAGAGGGTCAGAGAGAAGGTCAAGCGTTGCAGCTGTTATGGTATTGCCCTCCTGCCTTGCTGTGGCAGCGAGTTCTTTGGCCTTGTGTACAGGCAGCGTGTAGTCCAGGATAAGATCGCCAGTAACATTGGGCAGTCTCATCCCTGTATCGATGGGAAGTCCGTCTCCGTGGAAGCGACGAGGCTCATCATACAGAGTACCTGCTGCTGCTACCTTGTAGACATTGCGGACGAGTTCCTCTACACCCTTGGCTGTCTCACCCTTACCATATGCCACCTCTGATGCAGCACGAGCCCCTGCCCCGAGGAAGTCCTGTACTGCTTCCCCTGCCTTAGTGTCAGCATCGGGAAGCACAGAGGCTGCTCCAGACATCAACCACCATGACAGACCCCGAGCATAGTCGAATGGCTCAAGTTGAAGGAGAGCTGCCTGCCACCACTTAGGCTCCAGTATTCTCTCTGCCTCTGCTGCAGTGATGATCTGGTCTTCAGGGCTTCGTGCCTGTACAGCAGCCGAATAAGCTTCTGGTCCGGTAGACCTTCTGTTTATTACCTTGCTTGTCTGCACCGGGAAGTACTGTGTGGGCATCTCTCCTGCTTTATACTTTACAGGCTGTGCCCATACAGGTACTTCACCCGGCTTTGGCTGAGCGATGTCTTCTGTGGGAGCAGGACGAGGGCGAGGGCGAGGACGAGGCGCAGGAACACCCACAACCTCTTGAAGGGTTGGCTTGCCCTTGAGAAATTCTTCAAGGCTGGGTGCTGGTTTTGGCTCTGCCATTAGTTTGAGGAGCCATAAGTTAATCGTTTTGTTCTGACTCGGGGCTTCACATCTACACCCAGTATAGAAGTTGGTGGATTAAGTGGATTAAAAGGATCACTCGCAGGACCCGTCCAGCCTTCAGGCGGCCACACCGCTTCAGACTCAGGCCCAGGCCCAGGCATGGGGGTATCCGGGGTTGTAGGAGGTGTGGGACCTGGCGAGGGCGTTACAACTTTAGGCGTTACAGGTTTAGGCGTTACAGGTTTAGCCTTCTTCTTCTGTCCCAGCTTCTCTTCTACGTTCAGTCTGGCTGCTATCTCAGCGGCTTTGCCTGACACAAACGGATTAGCAGATCTGCTTTCTTCTATCGGCTTCCATTCAGTTTTGAAGTATTTGAACTCAAGCCCCCCGTATTTCATCCTGTATTCCAAACCGTTTCGGTATTCATTAGAATATAATGCTGACAGACCTGAGCCCTGCGGCATGACTCTGTATACCTTTCTTTCCTTCTTTGCATCCAGTGCTTCTACAACATCTGGGTCTGTAACCGGAACTCTTCCTTCCTCTGTTACCTGATACCAGGTGTCATCATCCA
>Ga0098052_1000216_pt1 | contig 35237 bp, 78 predicted proteins | sample 15_taG_FD_81591 | JGI IMG/M metagenome (GOLD analysis project Ga0098052, IMG submission 81591) | Marine viral communities from the Subarctic Pacific Ocean - 15_ETSP_OMZ_AT15312 metaG | ecosystem: Environmental > Aquatic > Marine > Oceanic | place: Pacific Ocean | collected 2015-01-18
AAAAACCAACACGCCGAGTAACCCATTCTTGTCAACAGACAATTGTGTATCATGGAGCGCGGTTACAAGCCCCAGCGCCGGTCAAATTATGGGATTAGCATCAGATGGAACGACAGTTGTATGTGGAGGTAAAGACAGTAAAATACATACCTCAACAGACAACGGCTCTACATGGACATTGCAGTATACACTGGCGAACTATGTCGATGAACTTGTGGTTGAATATAATAAGGTCAAACCTTTTTAATAAAATAAAAGCAATAAAGAAAATAATTTTCTAAGGTGAAAAATGAAGCCATTATTTACGTGGGCCGGCGGCAAAAACAAGATGCTTAAGAAATATGCACCACATCTACCAAAAACATTTGACAGGTATATTGAACCTTTCCTTGGTGCGGGTGCCATGTTTGTTTGGGCATACAAACAAAATCCTGATGCAAAATTTGTATTAAATGATACCAATGAATCAATTATGCAGATTTATCAAGCAATAAAACATGACGTAAATAACTTTATTTTGTATGTTGAACAATTGCAAGAACAATATATCCCATTAACAAAAATTGATCGAAAGAAATTTTATTACGAAATTCGACATGAGCATGCATATGATTATGAAAGCTGGCATAAAACAAAGGAAGCCGCGACTCTTTACTTCTTAATGAAAACTGGTTTTAATGGAATATGGCAAATTAATAAAAATTGTAATAATCGTTATGGAACCCCTGCAGGCCTCCTTACGCAAAAGAGTGTGGTATTTAACAAGGACAACGTCCGGGAATGGCATAAGGCCCTCCAGAGGTGCAAGCTAATGGTGGGTGATTACAACCAAACACTACGACTTGCTAATAATGATTCATTTGTTTTTTTAGATCCTCCTTATCGTGGTTGCTTCACACAGTATGGCGTCGATTTTAATGACACTATGCAGTCAGAAGTTGTGTCCTATTTATATAAGGCTGTTTCACAAGGTTCATATGTACTACTTTCTAATAGGGATATTGAGGACAATTTCTTTATAGATCAATTAAAAGACAATATGACGATTATTAATTTTGATGTTACATACACCGCCGGCCGAAGAAAAAAGCTAGATGACAATACGTTTCATGCAAAAAAAGCAAAAGAGATATTAATAATTGGAAATAAAAATTGAACATTTTGTTATAATGTCTTATATTTAACACGCTAACAAGGAGGTTTTGTAATGCAAAAGGAATGTGTACATTGTGGAATTATGTTTGAATTAGGTTCTCCACATAAGCGACGTGTGGGAGGTAAAATTAATGAATGCCCAGACTGTGTCGAAGAATTTGAGACTGAAACGGCTGTAAAATACTTAGGTACAACGTCTGAGGGAAGCACTGATATTAATATTATAAAGTGTAAGACTAATGCTGATAGGATCGCTTTTTCTAATTCGTGGAAAAATGGTGATAATATTGATGACGTTAAAGTAATTAAAACAGTAGAACGAAGTATTGATATAGTCGATCCATCGACTGGGACCACACCTATTGATACTATCGATAAAAAATAAATAAATTACATTACATTTAGCATGTATATTGTATATTTAATAGGTGTACGTGGGATAGAATGGTCTGAGCCCACATTAAAATAAAATGAGACCGGACATTGAAGATTTCTTAGTAAGCTTAAGTGACCGGTTTTAGATTTTTAAAATTAATAACTGGATAAAAAATGAGAATCACAAAAAGACAGCTTAAAAGAATTATTAAGGAAGAGAAGCAGAAACTTCTTAATGAACAGTGGGGGAGTGCCGAACCACTTAGTCCACTGGTGGGGTTTGCTCAAGCTTGGGCAGGTTTAGGCGCAGCAGTTGGTAGTCAGATTCTCGACCTGTCAAACGCACATATTGAAGGACGTATCGAAGATGCTGCATATGAAATGAATCCAAATGCTCTTGATCTTGCATTTGAACGATTGCAGCGACCATTGGCTGCATTAGCTCGTGATGGTGATGAAAATGCAGCTGAACTGATGGACGCTCTCGAAGCAGCTGCTGAAATATTTGCAGAGGGCGATGCGGAAGTCGAACGCGATGCAGCAGCGGCTGGTGATCGTCCTCGAGGAAATAGATCGCGATGAAAATCACAAAAAGACAATTAAAAAGAATCATTAGAGAAGAGAAATCTAAAATGTTAAAAGAACAAAAGTCACCAGCTCGAATGGAAGCTGCGAGGACAAAGGTTCATAATGGGTTAGAAAAACTTTTAGCTGAAGTGGAAACCCTCTCTGTTCAAGAGCTAGAGTACATTGCCAATTATGACACTGGAAGTGATTTTGACAAGGCAACGAGATCCTTGGCAAATATAGCTTTAGGTAATATAGCATCTACATACAGTTCCTACCGTGGAGGTTAAAATGAAGATCACAAAACGCCAGCTTAGAAGAATCATTAAGGAAGAGAAGCGAAAGCTAATCAACGAAAACGAAAATCTTTCTAGTAATGATGAATTATATTTTAGCGCCTTAGGGGGACTCGAGGAAACTATGTTCAACGCAGCAATGCTTGGAGTTGACAAGGGTTTAATTCTTGATGATATTATTGACGCTTGGGAATCTGTACTTGGCAGAATTGAATACGAACTTGAAGTAAAATAGGGGATTAAAATGAAGATCACAAAAAGACAATTAAGAAGAATTATTAAGGAAGAGAAGCAAAGGTTAATTATGGAAATGAATTCTGATGGAACTATTTCTGATGATGAAGGAGAAGCTGAGGTTAATCTTATGATGCAAGTTGAGATGGAGATTGATGAATTAATTCAGCTGATTGCTGATGAAGCTGCAGGAATTGGTGGTCCATTTCGTCGTGCTGGCATCAAAGCCAGAGCCCTTCGACTTCTGGCCGATAAAGTTCACAACGCGAGATAAAAAATGAGAATCACAAAAAGACAATTACGAAGAATTGTAGAAAGTAGCTATGAAGAGATCGCGAGAATCCGTGACAGCGGAGACTATGAGTGGCAAGACATGGAATACGAAGTAGTAGACCTAATGGGTTCTATGCAGTCTATTCCGGCTGAAGATGCTATTCAAATAATGTATGATGCGCTAGATGCTCCTAATAGAAGTGATGAAGGGTTTTGGCAAATGATGTTAAGTAATGGTGGCAATCTATATCAGGCACTAGACGGATTAAAGAAAACAGCAGACGAAGAATATGATCCGGATATTCCAGTGCACGAAGGAAGAATAACCACGAAAGTATCTAAAAGACAACTAAGGCGAATTGTTCGAGAGGCTTTACTTATTGAAGAAGAAGAAGACATTGATTTTAATCCAGACGATCTAGATCTTCCTTTGACTCCTGTTTTGAAAAAAATGTTAAATCCAGATATCGCTCCAGCAAAATATGCCCAATTAGATTCAGAACTGGATGATTCTGGCAATCCAGCCCAACAAGGGTTTGCTCTTGCTGCTTTTGCTTTAAGTTATGCCGATGGTGATCCGGATGCTAGCGCTGCATTGTTAAAGAAAGGAATAACAACGGTTAAGAAAATATCTCAAGCAAAACAAAAAGCAGCAGCAAAAGATAAAGATCCAAGCACAGAAGAATCAACTGAGGAATAAAATGAAAATCACAAAGAGGCAACTCAGAAGAATTATTAAAGAAGCCATCACTCTAAATGAAGGCTTACCACCCGCGTATGTACAAGGTAGAGAAGATGCCTATGACCAAGACGCATGGGTGAATCACCTAAAGAACGGCGGCACCGCCGAGCCCGGGTCTAATGACTCTTTGTATATGAAGGGCTGGAACGAAGCAATCGAAGAAATGCGAATGGAAGCCGGCGATTATGATGATAGAGAATTCGGAGGTGACCCTAACTCCTTCGGCGATGCTAATGACGGCTACAATTATGACGATGATGATCCCTGGGCTGAGGATCGTGCTAATCAAGAACGACAAGAACTTGCCAAATGGCGCCCTGGGGATCGATAATGAAGGGTTTGTTAGAATGGCATAAAGATATATTGGATGGTCTGGCAAACCGTTTTGGGCTATCTGTGTATCAAATTACATGGATTGCCTTTCTAAAGGGTGTAGCTCTTGGATATTTTGCTGGAGTATTGTTATGAAAATCACAAGACAACAACTCAGAAGAATTATTAAAGAAGAAAAGCAAAAGCTTTTAAGTGAGAATGTTCCTTCTGCCATCGGTATGGAAATTCTTTCTATAAAAGATGCACTGGTTGATATTAAGATGGGCGTCGATTACCATGATGAAGAGTTAGCAAATGACCTTGAATTGCAAATCGATCGTTTGCTTAGGTTGGGGTATAAGGCATGAAAATCACGCGACGGCAGATCAGAAGAATTATTAAAGAAGCAGTAAACCTGTCAAAAGGTCTATATGCTAAGCAAGCATCATTTGGTGGAATGTTTGTAGAAAAATCAAATGGCGAAAGTATCTCAATGGGAGAGATGATTTTAGATCTCATTGACGCTAATGACACTGCATTTTTTAATACTGATAATGGTAAAGATCAAGAATCTCTAAAAGCAATGCTTGATAAGCATGCCAAAGGAGTCCAAGGTGGAATAGAAAAGTGGGACTCTGATGTATTTGAGTCATACTATAATGTTAACAATGTCAAGCTTGTTAATCGGTATGCATACCAAAAGAATTTAAGGCCAATCCATTGGTTGGGTGAAGACGACGAACTACCTTCCGATAAGATTTGGAATGAGAAAAATAAGCAACCTGATACCGAATACGAAGATGATGGTACAAATGAATTCGAGGAATATTATTCATGAAAATTACAAAAAGACAACTTAGAAGAATTATTAAAGAAGAGAAGCGTAAACTTCAAGAATACTACCCAGTAGGTGGTGAGCAACCATCTCCTACGTGGAAAGCCTTTTTAGATGCGGCATATACCGCCGCCTCCGAGAAAATCGATGCCGGAATGGAAGCCGATGGTATTATGGAAGCAATGAAAGATGAAATCGAACAAGTAATTAATGACATAGAATCCGAATGGATCGAAGACGAAGCCGATCTAGACAACGCCAATCAGGACTATATAAACAAGCATGGCGACCCTTATGAAGATTAGCAAAAGACATCTCAGAAGAATTATTAGAGAGTCACTCCTCAATGAAGGAGCATCAACCTCTGTGCATGTTGGTGATCATGATCCAATTATGCTAGAAATTCCAGCACTAGAACAATTTGCAACCAGTGAAAATTTTGATGGTAAGAAAATATGGTTTAGCGATACAGAAGCCTCTAAAATAGCAGATACACTTGAGGACGGTGAACCAAATAGGGAAAGATTTAGCTGGGATGAAAAGGGTGACGAGAAATATAATAAGGCCAAAGAATTATACGACAACGTTGGTAGAGTATTTAGTTTCGACGATGATGATATGAAAGAAGTGGCAGACAATATCCGAAGAGGTATTGATAAAGCAAAAGATCAAGGGTACGAGTATTAAAATGAAAATCACAAAAAGACAACTTAAAAAAATTATCAGAGAATCCTGTGGTGATATCGCCGCAGAACAAGAAATTGAATTGCCAGTATTTGATTTAGGCCAACCAGCAGAATCAGAATCAAGTCCATGCCCGTATTCTACTGCAGAAAAACTAAAGGTTTCTGGAATGGATTCAACCCAAGTATTAGAATGGATTAATACTTTGCTATCATCTTATTTGGCAGAAGGGGATTTTAATTTTTCTGGGGACGTCGGAAGTTTAGACGGCGATGAAGCATTTGGAGTCGGATATGAAGCCGGATCTAGAGGATTATAGTAATGAAAATCACAAAAAGACAACTTAAAAAAATTATTAGAGAAGAGAAGACTAAGCTTTTAAACGAAGGCACAAACTTCACTGTTGATATCTTTTCTTCAGATGATTTGTATGATTTATTAGTTGATGCAGTGGAGGATCATCTGCAGTCTTCACCATCTGGAAAATTTGGTGGACTTACACGGACTGAGGCTGACATGCTAAGGAAGAAAATGAACACCGCAGTCAATAACATTATTGAGGATTACGGGCAATGAAAATCACGAAAAGACAGCTCAGAAGAATCATAAGAGAAGCAATCGATCCGCGCGAGATGGAGGAACCTCTTGGTGGCTGGGCAGGTAATGCACTGACAAATGATCCAGAATTTGATCCTCTTAAAGATTACAGTGATGAAGCTATAAAGGCAGCAGCACATGCTCTTAAAAGAGTTCCAAAATGGGCAATGGGTGGTATGATTGAGAATGAAATTCATGAATATCTAGAAGCTATGCCAGGGTTGAGTGAGGATGATCTTTGGACCACCGCAGATGCAGCACTTTCAGTTGCAGGAATTATGAATGGCCATGGTCCAGATTATTATTAAGGAACGCTAAAATGAAAATTACAAGAAGACAACTCCGAAGAATCATTAAAGAAGCCATTGATGTTACAAATGCATCAACAGGTGAAGTGATGATCTTTGCCGACGAAGGTGACCCGGCATTAGGTGACTTTAAGCCTGACGCTCCGGAGTTGGCAGCGAGAAATGTTATGAAAAGACTCGGGTTAACTCCCCTTGAAAATATGGGAGACTCAGACCCCAGTGATCCTGTAGAAGAAATACATCTTAGTGCTGAAGACTGGGCTGAGATGGATTATGAAATCGGTGGCAAGAGACATAAGCGTAAAGCAAAGAAAAATCTTGCCCGCCTGAACATTGATAATCTCATGGCCCGCTTAGAAGACTGGGCACTTAATGCCCGCGAAGAATATGCAGCAGACAATCCAGATGCCGACCTACAAGATATTGCATGGGACTTAGCTCAAGGTGCTGAATACTCTTTTGAACCTGACGAATGGAATGTACTCCTGTACACTGGTCCGTTCGAGGGTGATGATGATCTTTACACTTATGTTGCAGACTTAATTGCATAGGAAATAAAATGAAACATTTAGATCAGGCATTAAAGATAATGGATTGCAGCTTAATAACAGAATTTGAAGATGTATATGATATGTGGTCGTGGCATCCCGGGATGGGATAATATGAAAATCACAAAAAGACAACTTAGAAGAATCATCAAAGAATCACTTCTTAATGAAACAAAAATGCAAGACATTATTACGAATCCTTACGAAGAAGTGAGTGATTATAATATTCTTGCAAACTATGCATTAACTGGTGATATTGCTGGAGCACTCGCACACCCAGATATAAAGTATTATGTTGATAAAAATGAAATGGGCTGGATATCTGATGAGGCTGGTGGCTGGTTTGAACAAGTTGGTGAAGCTACTGATTTGCCTGCTCCGGAGGGGTGGGATAAAAATAAAGCATATCAATTCTTAAGAGATCTCGAAGACGCAGCTTGGAAAGTATATAGCAAGGCAGCGAAATCAGCCATTAAGGGTGATCCTGATAAAGAATTCTTAGAGTTCTTAGGTCACCAGTGGACAAGCATGATAGAGCCCAATGACATGGAGGGTATCAAGTGGAAGGAGTACAAGAAGTATATCCGACTTAAGCCTCCCCCGTCGATCTCTCATGGCGTTGGAGAAATTGAAATTACAAGAGAAGATACAGACAACCTCTATCCTGGAGCTTGGGAAGACTTCAAAGACTTTTTAACTACACGAGCCGGTGGACAACTTGGAAAGCGCAAGCCTTACAAGAAATCCCCAGCACCATATTATGACTAGAGACTAAACAGATGCCTTGGAAGACAATAAAAAGAGACTGTAAACAAGCTACCGGTAAGAAAGGTGGGTATGTTGTTGTTAAGAAGAAAAAAGACGGTGGTACTGAGCAAGAATCTTGTCATACCAGCGAAGAAAAAGCAAAGTCAGCGATAAGGGCCCGGCACACAAATGAAGGAAGAATAATGAGAATTACAAAAAGACAATTAAGAAATTTAATTAAGGAAGCAATACAAGGTACGGGTGCCATATCTAAAGAACCATACTTAGATCTGGTTATGAGGGCTTTAGCTACAGGTAATCCACAAGGTGCAGCCAATTCTGTTATGGACAGCTTTTTTATAGATGATGTCTTCCCAGAAGAAGAATATGCATTGGTTGATGCTTTAGGTGCTTTATCCTATAGCACTAACACTGCTAAGGTTGAGGCTGTTGCAGATCAATGGTTAGAAGATTATCGAGCCGGGAGACTACGTTCATGAAAATAACAAAAAGACAGCTTAGAAGAATCATTAGAGAATCGCTTAACGAATATGCAACAGCGGACGAACCTAAAGGATACTCTCCAATTCTGGATATGGACAACGTTGCAGATATGCAGGCAGCCCTAGCTAATCGACCAGCGACAGATCCAGAACAAGTTTTGAAAGCGTTAAAACGCCATTATAATCGTGGTGTTCATCCCTCCCAGCGCCGCGGCATGCCGTTTGTGATGGGCATTGGTGGTGTATTAAACGCTTTGGGGATCGATGATATATGGGATGAAGAGAAAGAGGCACTGCAGAAAATAGTGAGTGATGGCGATTATCAAACTATAGAAGAATTTGCGGTGCTGGTTGCTGATTGGGATACCAAAAAGAGCAGGGGCCTGCACCTTACTGATGAGGGTCAGGCCAAACAAATGGCAAGATGGAGATAAAATGAAAATTACAAAGAGACAACTTAGAAGAATTATTAGAGAAGAAAAGTCCAGGCTGGATGAACTCGGCATCGACCGCATGACAAGTGGTGACAATGATCCACGGCTAGATGATCCGGATGACCTAACTCTTGGTCTCGAAGTGGCTGAAGAAATGGTTACACACCTTCAGGCAATAAATGATTTAATCTCAAGTGAATCAGGTCGCCGCTCCCTCCCGACCCACATGGATGGCGGAAAATACGTGACTGCTGAGAAATTCCAAAATTTACTACAGTGGGCCGAAGACAATTTAGCTTATTGGAAAATGCAATGAAAATAACAAAAAGACAACTTAGAAGAATTATTAAGGAAGAGAAGCGAAAGATCTTACGAGAGGGTATAACCCAAGAAGAAGCTTTGGCTGTCGCTATCCAAGACTACGTTATGGCACTCCAAGACCAAATGGACTGGAACTCCGTTCAGGACTTCCGACCCGACGTCTTTGGTCAAGTCGAGGATTGGTTTGAAAATCAAGCTCTAGCTGAAGAACATGAACTCGACGATGATGCTCGTGAAGAAGAATATGCTGCTTCTCGGTGGCATGGACACAATTAAGAAACGTTATATCAAAATGGTATATAATAAAAAGATACATTTTAAATTTAAAGGAAGCTAAAATGAAAATCACAAAACGACAATTAAGTAGAATTATTAGAGAAGAGCGAACCAAGCTTTACAAAGAATGTGGTGAAGGCACAATGGAACCTATTGGGCATATTGATGCAATTGCCGCAGTTACCCCTGAACCGAGTTTTGAAGCACCTTTGGCAGAAAGTGAAAACCCTGAAGCTGAATTGGTTATGGAAATGCAAGATGCACTTTCAGGATTACAGGTTGTAGTAGAAGCTCTCGACGTTGCTGCAGATTTATGTGTAAATTGTGTACAAGAAGTTGCTGCTCAGGCACCAGTCCTTCAGGCTGTTGCTACTCAAGCTTTAGCTTTACAAGAAATGCTTGAAGCTCAAGTGCAGGTTGTTGCTGAAAACGTTGATGTTACAACTGCTGCTCCTGTTTCTGAACTTGAATCCTTACCTCAAGAATTTGCTCCAGAAGTTCAGCTTGAAAGAAGAAAGATTAGAAGAGCTTTAAAGTCTTACCGACGTTAATTTAATTGTACTTTATTACTTAGGGATAATTCATGAAAATCACAAAAAGACAACTTAGAAGGATCATTCAAGAAGCTCAATGGGGCCGATTTACTGGTGGTGCTGCTCCTCTTGATCTGTATGACGCTTCAGAAGACCCAATTCCCAAAGATCAGCTTAAAAGAATAAGTGATATATTCATTAATGATATGGGTATGTCACCTGAAGATGTTTTAAAAAAGCCAGAATTTATCGAAGCCGGCATTACAGATTTAGCACAATTGGATGAAGCTAAAATGAAAGTCACAAAGCGTCAGCTTAGACAAATTATTATAGAAGTAGAAGCTGGCCAGCCTACAATTGGTCGCCCAGCAGACACTTTTGATAATGAATGGTATGAACAGCGCCATGGAGAAGATCAGAATGATATGGAATACTATATTGCTGTATCTTTAGAAAACGCAGCAAGAGCTAATTCCGGTGTCAATGGACAAAATCTTTTAAGAATTGCCCGCCAAGATCCAGAGTATGCCCCAGTTCTTCAAGGAGTTACCGACGAAAGAATGTGGGAAGTGGCTGACACTATGATAGAAGATGACACGCTATTTTTTGACGTTGAAGAAGACGCTTGGTATTACGCCCCGGAGATGAGATGAAAATTACTAAAAGACAGCTTAGAAGAATTATTAGGGAAGCCGTCCTACGTGAAGGTAATTCCACAGACCCTCGAGGACTCAAAGCTCTATTAGCTTCTCTAAACGTAAAAGGTCGAGATTTTCGTCCAGTGGCCAATGCCTTATCGACTGCCTATCATGACTTTGAGGGAGGCCCTCAGGATATGAAAGATGAGGTTGAGATTCATAGTGGCGGATTATCAACGTCGACAGACGGCGTCTGGATTGATTGGCCCATTGAAACATATCAAGAGATTTGGAGCCTGTACAAGAAAGCTGAGCAGTCTTACAAACCATCACAAGCACCCGGACCGAGGTTCTAAATGAAAATCACCCGCCAACAACTCAGACGAATTATTCGAGAAGCAATCGATCCAGACTTTGCACACGAGACTGATACTGGCACTGCTCCGCAAAAACTCAAATTAGCAGACCTTGTTCGTGCTGTGGATTACGAAGGCGACGGCTGGGGTGGAGACTACAAGAAGACCGTCGGGAAGCAGATCGGCACAGTTGTTGAAATCGATGAAGATCCGGATTATCCCACGCAATATACTGTTCTTTTTCCTGATGGTACAACTATTATGGACGACTTAGGTCCACCAGGTGAACAGAGATTCGAGCTTGTAAATGAGAGTAGAGTAAAATGAAAATCACAAAGAGCCAGCTCAGAAGAATTATTAGAGAGTCACTTCTCTTGGAACGGAAAACCATAGCAACTGTCTCTGATATAACTCGATTCCGGCCGCAAGTTGAAGAATGGGTTGAAATTCTAATAGATGATTTACCTGATATTTCTGACAGATGGAATGATGTAAATGAAAAAAGAGTTAAAAACATGATTCAATCAATTACAGATGCTGTTGTTAACGCTCTTATTTCTGCAACAAGTGGAATGAGCTATTCATCAGAAAAAAGACAAAAGCAACGAAAAGAAGAAGAAAGTCATGAAAAGTGGGATAAACAACGAAGTGCTCGAACTGGAAATTTTCAGTATTATGGAGAGAGTATGGGATACAAAAATAACAAAAGCATACAAAAGCTAATAAAATAAAAGGAACTTAACAATGAAAATTACAAAAACGCAGCTTAGAAGACTTATTAGGGAAGAGCGTCATAAGTTAATAGAAGATATGCATACCGAAGTAGAAGAAAATACAGTTGAGGTTTCTGATCATCATTGGCCACGTGTTGATTGGGATATGTCGGTCGGCGAATTGGTTGATAAATGGGCTGAAGGTGAGATTAAGGATTGGGCTGCTGATTCTGATACTGCTACTAAAGACGGTGAGTTAACCAAGGCAGAGGCTAAGGCATGGTACGCAGAGCAAGTTGACATTGCGTCACAAGATCTTGAGGTAGAATTAGTGACAAAGATTAGAAAATTAGCATTAGCAGCCATGAAAGATTATACATCCCGCTTAATGAATGGTGATTACGATAGGTAAAAAACAGTGCAAAACCTGATATATAAAATATTGTAATGGGCTTTAAAGAAAAATTAATTAAGTCATTTTTATATGATAAAAAAGAAAAGTTTGTTAATGATCTTAAAAAAGATCCAATAAAGGGTTTTGCAAATTTATTAAATCAATTAAACATTACATATTCACAAAATGAAAACAATTTCGATATTTATCTTGACAGGCAAGATACAGTAAAAATTACTATACATAAATAAAACTGGTCAACTTTACTCATGCGCTTATTAGCAACATTAACGTTTCTTAGTGTGCTCTTTCCAAGTAAGTTAAGCAAATATGACGATTTATTTGATAAAATGGGTTATGCCCAAAGCCGTTGTTGTAACATTGGGTGTGTTGCAATGGTTTCTCCAGGAAAAAAAGAACGATCTGTTAAGGTAATCAATAAGCACAAGACCCTAGAATTGTTTTTTGATGAAAATTCTTATACTTTGTCAAGCGAAATGCATAGTGTAATTGAGCAACATGCACAGCAAAACAAAGACGTTGATTTAACATTTGTTGGTTATACAGATGAATGTGGAACGTATCAACAAAATAAAGCCCTTGCTCTTAAACGAGCCAAGGCTGTAAAAGCGGCATATATAAATACTAATCCAAATGCCAATATAGTAATTAAAGCTGCAGGGGAGATTGCCGCAGGTCATAATGCAAGCTCAAGAAAGGTTCATATTACTGAATCGACAAATATCAAACTTTTAGAGCCAATGCCAAAAATAGTTGCCGACACTTATTTACTTGATACAAGTGGTTCAATATCAGCGTCTGATATTGAATTAATTCGAAGATCAATTAACTATTATCGGCCACAAAATTCTAAAATTTATATATCAACAACCAACTGTATAAAACATATGACCCCATTTAGTTCAATTTCCCCATCAGGCGGAACTGAAATTTGGTATTCATATTGGTATGTCCTTGATTATATGAAACAAGGACAAACGTTGGCAATAATTAGTGATTTCGATTCAGAAATACCTCTAACCTCACGTGAACGAACAAGAATAAACGAAAAAGCCACAAATAAAGGAGTGAAGGTTATAGCTATTTCGTTGTAAACTCCAATAATAACCTTTAAATTTAAAATATGCATATTTCACTTGAAAGCGTTGTGTTCCTTAATTCAACAACAGACGCCAGTACTAGAACAAAAAATACTATATCAGAATATGGTGATCAAGGATTTAAAATTGTTGGGTTTGATCCGGAGTCACAATTATTTGGTGCAACGCCAGCAATTAGGGTATGTTCTATGATGAATACTTTCGATAATGAAGTATTCAAGGGCTGGTTACCATTGTTAGAAATTTACGATAAATGAAACAAATTGATCTACATGGTATAAAACATCTTCAGGTAGAGCAAGTATTAAATGAAGAATTTGCTGGATTTGACTTTCCATTAGTCGTAATTACCGGTAGATCTCCAAGAATGAAGGAAATAGTCGAGCAAATTGCTAGCAACTTTAAATTAAATGCAAAGGAAATGATAGGTAACCAAGGAAGGCTGATTATCTATGAATGAACAAAGTTTAGTTTAATAAACCAGCAATTCTACGCCACCGTTCCATAATAACATTGTCATTAGAGTGTTGGGCGCCTTCTTTCTTTGGCATTTTTGTTTTATTTCCAAGAGCATTACCAATGGCGGTAAGATACTTAAGCACTTCTTGTTCATTTCCAGCACCAAGACCTTGCAAATCAACTTCACCTGCAAGACCCATCGTAGCGGTTGGATCATTAAACATCGTAGCGGCCCAGCGGTGGTGACCATCTAAAATTTCACCGTTAATTCCAGCCCATGCATCAAGAGGTCCACCAGCAATTTGATTTTTAGGATTCATTGCCATTCCAAGACCTTTAAAAATAAGAATATTAGACTGCGTTGGCTTAGCTTCAGCCGCAGCAAGTGAACCACCTTGTGTAACTGTAATCTTGTCGTCGCTAGGATCGCCATCATTAAGACCACCAGTCATAAATTCCTCACCGGCATCATCCATACTTAAAAAAGTGTTTGGAGCCGGCGGCGGTGCCTTTTCAAAAAGCAAATATTCTGCACCACGAACAAGTGACTCATTTTTCTCTTCATTATCTCCACCAGTTTCCTCGTGGGTGTCAACATTTAAATCACCTCCCGGAGAAAGTGCATCTTCAACTTGAGAAAATTTACCCTTTGCATCTTCCGGTCCTGGTAAAAATGGCATAACGGATTTAGGAAGTCCAGTTGCTGGAACCTTCTTTGCTAATGCCTTAAGACGTGAAACAAAAACAGCTGGACCAATTTTCTCAATCCATTCTTTTGCCTGAGCTCCAGTTGTAACAAACCATTCGCCTTGAGTAGATGCAACAAGTGGTGCGTCATCATCTCCTGAAAGAAGCTGATTTGCCATTTCGATTGGATCAACATCTTTTACGTTTGTAGTCTTATCAACTGCATCACCTTTATATTCACCAGTTAATTGACCTGATACGTCTTCTTCCTTTTCTTGTTCTTCCTTTTCAACCAAAAGCATTTGATATTCTTCAAATATCATTTTTTTCAATTCTTTTGATGTGAGTTGTTTAGTTAAGTCTTTGAATCCGTATAGTTCAAGTAAAGTTTTAATAGCCATAGTATCTCCGTACAATATTGCAGTATATTACTATATATTTTGTTTGCGATAGATAAACTGAAAAAGTAGGATAAAAAAGTGAAAGTAGTTGCAAAATATGGTATAATATAAAAGATGCTGGGAATTAATAATTGGAAAAACTTTATGAAAGTCGGTGATTTGGTTAAAATTAACGGTAGTCATAGTGAGGGTCCGGAGGTGACTTCGGTCATTGGGATTATTATGGAACCCTGGGGAGCCGAAGAATGGTGGGTTATTTTAACGCCGAATCACGGACTTGTGCATTGGCCAGAATCTCAAATGACAAAGGTAATAAATGAAAGCCGGTGATCTTGTTAGAAATAGAAACTCTGAATCTGGAGAGCTTGGTCTCTTTGTAGGTATGCGTACGTTTAAACACAATGACCCATTAAACCTAAATGCAAAAGATTATACATGTGCAGAAGTTATGTGGTTTAATCGAACATCCTCGGGTGGTGATTTGGTTAGCACGATTCAAAAAGATTTAATTGAGGTGATTAATGTCTGATTCTATTGTTTTATTTGGATTTATTATAGTGGGAGCAATTGTTTTAACATGGATTCATAATCTTTTTGAAATCGCTTATTGGAAGTATATTGATTGGAAGTATGATGAGAAAAGATAAATGAAAATCGGTGACTTGGTTATACGGCAATGGAAATATATAGGAAACCTAAATCATCCGGATTTAATTGGGACTGTTTTAGATTTCCCTATAGCGATTCATGCTAAAGAATTTCAAAAAGTTAAAGTTCTCACTCAAGCAGGCTTAATAGAAAATTGGATTATGCAATTTTGTGAGGTGATCAATGAAGGTCGGTGATATAGTAGAAATCTGGAAAGTAAACGGGTGGGGTGGAAGATTGTCAACTGAAAAGTTTGGAATAGTTCTTGAAAGAACTGTTCTTGCCTATAACCCTAAAAATTCACAGTGGAGGGTATTAATTGATGGTGAGGTTAGAAAGATAAAAGAAAACTCCTTAAGGAAAGTGTGCAAATGAAGGAAAATAAACTTTATGTTATTGCCGGTGATCGCATGATGAAAGGTGCCATTGCAATGAACGGTCTTTTTGCAAATGTCGGCCAGACTACTCGAACTGTTTATGATAGGATCAAAGATAAAGACTATCAACAAAAGTCAGGCGCTGGGGCATGGCAAGTAATTATTGAAGATGCACCACTTGGTGAGTTTAAGGACTTCCACATTCATGAATTCCTAAGAGAAAGAGACGATGTAAAGTGGGACGCTAATTCTTCTAACACTGAAGAGTTTCATTTTATTACAGATATCGGTGATGGAAAAGAAGCAAGAAGAATTGTTAAGGAATGCTTGAATAATCTACGTCCACACCCATCTGACGTGTGGGATATGGAAGGCTTCAAAGAGAGGGCAATTCAGAAAGGAATTCAACATGCTGGATCGGTTAACCATGGTATGGTTTGGTTTAAGATTAAATCTTTTACTGCTAGAGTAGATAGAAATCAAAGACGATATCTTGTCATCAACTTTATCAACACCACTGAAAAATATAATAACGTCTTTTGTTTTGCGTGGTATGGTGAGTACCCAAAAATTGGATCTATTTGGTTTGCTGACGTTAAAGAAGGAAAAAGGAGTCTTACGACTACTCGAAAAGAGATGCGGGAATGTGTTATTATGAATAAGCCAGTAAGCAAAGAACAGCCGATAAGCGAAGAAGAAAAGCAGTGTATGAAACATGCATTCGAGATGCGGAAACGTGCTGCTGTGAATAAGTCGGTAAGTGAAGAAGAAAAGCAACGTATGAAACATAATGACATGATCATAAGACGCCGTCGAGAGATATGGGGTTTCATTAAACCTGTCTTGATTATTATAGGAATCTTTGGATGGATATATTCTAGTATACAGTCTGTCGGTCAATGAGAGGGACAATGAAAGTCGGTGATTTGGTAAAGATGCTTTGGCGAAACGATAATATTACTGGTATTGTATTAAAGGTACCTTATATTGGTTCTAGCGAAGAAAAACAACAAGAACCACGGATAGGCGTAATGTGGTCAGATGACATTACAAAAATGAACTGGGAAATAACATCATGGTTGGAGGTGATTAATGAAGTGGGAAGTTAGAAAAAGTGGAGAAAAGTGGGGAATATATCTTGTTCAAAAATATTGCAAGACAGATGAACCAGTTTGCTATGCTGTTAGTCGTACAGAGGGTGCAGCAAAGCAGGCCGTTGAGAGACTTAACAATCCTATTTGCAAAGAAGAATAAAGAATGTAACGAAAATGTGAAAGTAGCTGCAGGATGTGGTATAATATAATCATAATCAAGGTAGACCCCACAACAAGGAAGCTAAAATGGCTCGTAAATCTCAGGCTCTTCGACTTAATCAGGCTAAGAGTCTTCATGCGGAGTACGTTACTGCCGGGTTCACAGATAATCCAGTTTCATTTCTTGCAGATATGATTACACGAATGAATCGTGGTAAGTACCCAACTAAAAGACAACGCGAGTGGCTTGACAATCTTATTGAGTCAGGTGTTCCAAAGATCTCCGAAGAAGATAACACCAAATTGACTACTGTACTTAATACAGCTACTTTCTTTAGCAAGGCTGGAAATAGATCTTGGGAGAGTAATGTACTTAATGATTTCGCCAATCGAATTCGAAAAGGTTGGGGTTTTAGTGATAAACAAGAAGCATTACTTCAGAAGTTGCTTGCAAAAAAAGAGAGTGAGGAGAATGGTGAACACATTCTTATCGTAACAGATGAGATGGAAAAGGAGCTTAAGATACTTGTAAATCTTTATAACGGTTATTCTTCGCTCTGGCGCCAAGAGCGTCCAGGTCTCCGTTCCGTGGTTGATGCTGTGAGACAATATCTGTCTGATGATGGTGTAATTGAACAATATCACTATGATAGACTTCGAAAGGCACTTGCTGCAAAGGTTAAGAAGCTTATGAATCCAAGATTTGTACAAAATTCTCACGGGTTTTATAATTTTGACAATGAAAGATGTCTTATTCTTTGTGTAGCAGATACATATGTAACACCAAATGGAGCAATTGTCAATGATTGGCTTCTACCATCCGGTGAAATTAAAACAATTGATCAAGATCGAGTTAGCAAGAGAAGTTAACAGGAAAAAATGGAGAGTAATATGACGTGGACAGTAATTTATAACGATAAATCATTTAAACAAGTGCAAACATTGGTAAATGATTATAGTGAGGCCTTTGAAGTTGCAAAACAAATTAGTAAAAAGAAAATTTTTGCAATCATTAAAGGTAATCATACTTCTGTAATCAAATTTTTTGAATAGGAAAAAATAAAAATGCATAATATTTGTTTGGAAAAATGGCAATTTGATTTAATCATCGATGCACTTATATTAGTTAACGAAAAAAAGTGTTCGAAGCAGGTTACTAAAACTATCAATGAAATTAAAGGACAGGTTAATTTAGCTAGAACTAGAAAAAACAAGCCAGAACAAGTAGATCCATTTAACCCGGTGAGCAATGATCCAATTAATTGGTAACATTGTGGTCGAAGGAATAGTTGTATTGTTTGTTACGCTATGTTGTGCTTCAATTGAATATATGCTGGTTGAGGTGCTAATGTAGTGCATGCGTTCTTTCTGTAAAATATTCAAACAAAAGTGTAAAAAAAATAAAATAAATGATAATCTCATCACGTCAGGTGATATCGTAACATACAAGACAGACACAGGCTTTAACCACGTCGGTGTGGTTCTTCGTGTTGAAAAAATATTAAAACTTGATATGGCAGATGTTCTTTGGTCTAATTCTACAGTAATAACATGTAGTACTATATCACTTAAGCGCTTATAAATATAGCACAATAGGTTTATAATAACAATATGAGCAATCACAAAATATATCATCAAGTATGTCTTTGTCACGATCCGGAACATGATGTTCGTTTCACTCATTATGATGACGATGAAATTTATGTCTCAGTTCATTTACCTAATGATATTTGGTATAAAAGAATTTGGGTTGGTATAAAATATATTTTTGGTTATAAGTCACGCTATGGTCATTTTGGTGAAACACTTATGAATCGTGAAACAGCAAAAGGTTTTCAAGAATACCTGTATGCTTATATAAACAAGACCCAATAACACAAGCAGAAAAATGGTAGATTTTAATACGATGAATTCAGAGATGCACCGAATGTTAAAAGAATTAAAAAAAGAAAACATTCGACTACAAGAAGAAAATATCGAGCTCAGAACACTATGTCGTAAAGCCGCCGAAATTATTGGCCACAATATCGATTCATCTAATCTATTAAATCGATCCGATGTAGTTACTAATGGCGAGAGCTTACTACATAAAGCAGAGGAAAATGAGCATCGATGACTCAAGAAAAATACGCCAAACATAAAAGACTATTACGCGACTTGAAGTTTGGTGTTACACTGCTCACATTATATACGCTTGCAAGCACTAAAGATCTTGTTTGTGCCACAAATGAAAAACGAAAATCAGTCATGTCATTTTGCAGAGAAGTAAAAGAAGTACTCTTTACAGAACATGTCGACACATACCCAAACCGAAAGGATAACATGTCATGAATTTGCATCAAGCAAACAAGCTCTTGAATCAATCAGAAGCACTAAAGATAGAACAGGGAATAGAACCCCAACAGATAAACCAGCATGTTACCACGCACTCATGTGAAGCACCATCACCAACCATACAACCGCCGGCGGTATCAAAGGCATACAACATGCTAGTATCGAGCACAATTGTACTCTCAATTCTGTCAATCTCTACCGCACTCTATCATCTCATGCTTCTATAAGAAATCACGAACAGTCTAAATTAAAAAAGGAGACAACTATGCCCCGCAGACCTATCGGTAAGTCAGAACAAGATAAACGACTACGCAAACAGGCTAAACAAAAAATCAAGAGTATTGAATCATCTATATCTAAGACACCAACTAAATGTGATGTCTGTTCAGCTCCTTTCAATACTAAGAATCCTCTATCTAACGATATAGATAAGTGGAGGATAGCAGTATATGATCACGGACCCGTTGAACTCGTATGTCCTGACTGTGTTCCCGATGATATCAAGGGTTCTAGTACTTAAAAGGAATGCTTTTAGCTCGTCATCTATGAATTATAATTGACATGAAGTCAAAGATTTACGAGACATACTAGAAATAGGCCAGCTTACTCTTGGTGGCGGTGGCACAGCCGCCACATTCTGCTTTATTAAAAAACGGTTCAGACAGACTGTCATGATGGTGACAAACTGTCATTCGCAATTACGAAAATAGGTACCCTGATACCGCTGTAATGGATCGTAGAGGTGAAATAAACGTTATATTTAATGTAGTGGACTCAGAGAGGTGTCGGCTTATCCATGACAAAGTGTCACAGGAAATACAGCAAAAAAAATTGACATAGTGTCAAATAGGCAGAAATGGTATCTACGACCTAAAATAGTGAAGTGGGAACTGGGCTCGACTTAGGGGGCCTTCTCACGAGACCTTTCTGAGATCACCGTTCAAAAAACAATAAATGTATTAAGTGTATTTCGTATATTAAATGTATTATTTATTTGTTACTTTAATCTGTATTCCCTTCTTAACTAAATGCCCTATACTAATAATAACAAAAAGGTACCAAAAGAACAAGCAAAGTTACAAAAAAGCTTTTAAAGTATCAACGCCATTTCTTGTATCAAGAGATTGAATCTGAGTTTAAAAAGCTTATCGACAAAATACGCATCAAAAAACGTGCGCCAGATTATCTCACGACCTGGGACGATGTCATAGAAAAGTTGCGTAACATTTTTCGTCGACGCCGCTCTGGATAAGCAAGAGTCCTGAAGTGGTCTACCCGTGCCGGTGCTGGAGCTTTTAAAAGAGTGGCGAAATATCGGCGCTATGCGAAATGTTTTTTTACGCCGCTCTCTGTGAGCAAGAGATTGCAAAAATAGTTAACAAAGATTTGAACACTGGGCAGCAATAGAGTATTATATACAAGTTCAACATGGTATGTTTGAATATTGCTAAAAAATAAACAGGAGAAAATAGCATATGTATGAGAATTCTAAGTCAACCAGTCGTTTCACTTTCGGTGTAAGCCGTAACTCAACTTCACACAAGGCCGGCGCTAACATCGTTACGATCGCGACCCGTCCAAGCGCTGCTGATAGTTACAGCACTTCGACCGTAGGTCTAACAATGACGGTTAAGGAAGCGTACGCACTGCAGTCGTTCCTCAACACCGAACTTGATTCCAGTCCTGATGCTGCAGCTGATACTGTCGACATCTAAAATACGCAACAAAAATTGAACAAATAATTTTTTTCTTATATACTATATTTAAGCCAGGTGAAGGTGAGTCACGCGATAAGTGAAGCCGGTTTGTTCAGCCTGTAAAAAACATTGGTAACCAAAAAATAAAAGAAAAAATACTTAGGGTCTCTTCGATGGACATTGCTCAGCAGCAAGTTGTAAAAGTAATTGGTGCGTTGAAGTTGGGTGTGATTCCTCCTGACGAAAACATTGAGGAATTACTTGCTAGCCTGTCTGTCGAAGAGGCCCGTCTTTCTAAACGAAAATATAGAAAAATCAAGCGCAAGCTTTTAAAAGAATTTATTTCAAAATATAAGTTACCACCTCAGATACCGCTGTCTAAGATATTCAGCACGTACTGTTATCGGGTGGGTTTAGAAGAATTAGAAAATAGTGGGCGAAAAATGTGAAAGCCGCGGCACGTTGTGATATAATATAAACATAATCGGAACAGAACATCCGATCGTCACAACACTGGAGAATCAGATGCCAAAGCTTAAGCCCTTCAACTTTAACGCCATTAAAAACGGAGACCAGGAACTTGCCAAGAAGGTGGTTCTTGATCTCCTTCAGTTGTATCCACGTGGCGCCAATCGAAATCTTCGAAAGGAAGATTATAAGAGACTGTCTTCCGAAGCTATTCTTAGGACTGAATGCGAAAAGCATGGGATTGGCGGCTATATACAATACAACCAAGATAAGTTGCCAGAGTTTTGGGGTTATACACCTGAGCAAGTTTATTATGCTCTTACAACACTCGATGTCACAGGCACATGGATTGGCGAAAGCGATTTTTCCAATATGTTGTACACACACTTTGGCTGGCGAGGAGCAAAGCGCACAAGAAGTAGTCGTCGCTTGGCTTTCCGTTTGACAACTGCTTGGAATCTGGCCACTAAGGGTGGTAATCTTGGTGATATGCTATTCAACTTCAGGATTCAAAGTAGAGATATCGCCGGTGTTCGCAGCTATGATCAAGGTGATTATCGTGTACGCACTGACACAGTTATTGTAGCCAAGAACGAAAGTGAAGCTCAAGCACTAGCAGAAACATTGTATGGTTATGCTGGTCAGGTTGGTGATCTTAGCGGTTGGCAAACTGGATCTGGTCCAATGGCAATGGCTGCAAATATGAGTGCACTTGAAAAGTTGAATGCTCGTAAGAAGCAAATGGAGCAAGAAATTGCACGATATCAAGCATCGATTCAAGCAGTTGAGATTATGAGTGAAGCAATTGAAATGTATACAATGACATCATTTGGCGAAGGAGCAGCATAATGAAAAATCCGCATTATAAAGATGAAGCAAATGGTCGTATATATCATTATGCATTTAACTGGCTGGGTGGAGGTTATAACAACGTTTGGGCTAGAAATAAATACGATGCTATAGTACTAGCCAATTCATGGTTTGGTGATGAAGGTGTCCTAACCGTCGATGAAGACACAGTTAAAGAGATAACTGGTAAAGAAGGTGAGTATCGTAAAAGCTTGCCATTGTGGGATTAACAAATGAATATTAATAATATGTCTATTGAAGAGCTTAGAACCTACGCACAAGCATATTTTTCTAGCGTGATCAATGCCCTTAAGGAAACCCCAGAAGGTTCAGCAGAATATGATTCACATGTTGAAGATCTTGAATCAATGAGCAATGAAATGGACGAGCGATCTTTTGGGTGGCTTAAGCTTAAGGTGGTATATTAAATGAAAACCGGCGATTTGGTAAAGCTTGATCTTACAAACTATCCTCGCCACAACAAAAAGATTGGCATGCTTATTGAAATTCCACGACCACAGCTTCCAAACAAGTGGGCAGTGATGATTGCCGGGAAGATACATCCATATACTATTGCAGAAGAAGATATGGAGATTGTTAATGAAGTGGGAAGCTAGAAAGAATAAAAAAATGTGACGAAATTGTGAAAGAGGCGGCGAGATATGGTATAATGTATACATGATAAAGGAAGCGGCCACTATTATTAAAATCGTCACCATCATCTTGGCATGGTGTCAACCGGCGAGACCGGTTGTGGTTGTTAACCAATATACATATTCACAACACTGGAGCTCAAATGCGTAAGCACGATCTTGTCCAATTCAATCCCTCTAACCCTTACATTGCTCGATGCATAAGGACATCCTCTTCTGTTGAAGGGTTTGCTCACACAACCGCTGAAGATACTCAGGCGTGGCATGATGAAATGGCCCGTCAGGTTGCAGAGGCAAAGGCAAAGGGTGAATCCACCTTTGGCATTGTATGTGATTCGGCTGGTGAGTCTAGGCTTTCTCCGCGTAGTAAGTATTTGGAATTTCCGCCTGATGGTATCTTCACCGTAATCAGGGCACGAGTACGCACTACAAGAGGTTATCACTCAGTATCTGGTCAGACGGAAATTCTTTGTACAACCACTGGTCAGCAAGGTTTCGTAAAGAGAGACCTTTTGCAAAAAGTTTAAAAAGAATCGGTCGCTTTTGTGAAAGTGGCTGCTACTTATGGTATAATATAAACATAATCGGAACAGCGGTTCCTCCCCACTCACCACCACTCAAAGGTACAAAACAACATGGATATCACAACACTCAAAAATATTGCAGTAACTCTTCCACCCCACATCGCGGTTCTAATGCAAGGACCTACGGGCGTTGGTAAGTCTTTCGCTGCTCGCGGTATTGCTAAGGAGCTCGGTCTCCCCTACATCGACGTCCGCGGTTCGACCATGGACGAGAGTGACATGGGTATTCCGGACCTTGAAAAGTCTAAGGAAGCTGGTTGTTACACCAAGATGCTTCCCTCCTGGTATGTCCGCGCATGTCGCGAACCTGTTGTCCTTATGTTGGACGAGGCAAACCGTAGTCTTCCACAGGTTATGCAAGGCTTCTTCCAGATTGTCCTTGATCGCGAACTTGGTAACGGTCCTGATGGTGAGGCCTACCGCCTTCACCCAGAAACTCGGGTGATTGCAGCTGTTAACGTTGGTAACGAGTATGACGTCAACGAAATGGACCCTGCACTACTGCGTCGGTTCTGGGTCACTGAGATTGAGCCTACTGTTGGTAACTGGATTGAATGGGCAAAGGAAGCTGAGCTCGATTCAGTCCTTATCGAGTTTGTTCAGCAAAACCCAGAGCACTGGCGTGTAGACCCAAGCTCTGTTGAAACTGGTACCGTTTGTCCTAACCCTGCTTCATGGCACCGGTTGAATGACAGCCTGGTTCATATGGGCATGGCTCCAAACACTGTGGCTGGTGGTACCCCAGAGCTTATCTATCCTGTTGCCCGCGGTTTCGTTGGCACTGAGGCTGGTATCGCGTTTGTTGATTTTGTTAAGAATTACGAACGTCAAATCACTGCAGATGATATTCTCAGCGGTAAGATTAAAGCAGCTGACGTTACTGACTTCTCGGCCTCTATTATTCATGGTACGCTCGACAAGGTAGTTGATTACTCTAAGGATAACAAGTTGAAGGCTAAGGAATGTAAGGCACTTGCTGCTTTCACCCTTGAGCTTGGTGGAGAATACCTCTTCAATACGTGGACCAAGTTGTCTGCAACCCAGAACCTGGAGAACATCCGGGCGATGCACAAGCTCATCGGCAAGGAAGTCGTCAAGGCAGTGCAGGTTGCTCGTAACCTTGGCAAGTAGAAATAAAGATTAAGGGTGTTGTGACCCTGAGGTGTCTGGTTTTTGAGTGGCCAGGCATCTCTATCTTTGTTTAAAATAAGCGCTCAAAATTGTGAAAGTCCGCGCCAGTGTGATATAATATATATATGAAAAGGCAAAGGAACCACCACTCAAGGAATCTACAAATGGCAACTTCTCATGGCACAGCAACTGATATCGCACCTGATCGTACGGGAGTCGGTAACGAACTATATGACCTCATCACTGACTTTGATGTTGATCCACATATCATCAGCCTTTATTTCAATGAACCATTTTATGCTAAGATTCTTCGTGGCCTGACTAAGGTGTGTACGCAAGAGATTCCGACTGCTGGTGTTCTTGCCAAAGATGGTGACATCAAGATGTGGTACAATCCAGGTTTTATGTCTGGCCTTACTGAAAGGCAGGTTCGTGGTTTGCTTAAGCACGAGGCGATGCACTTGGCATTGTTTCATACCACTGTCCGTCGGTTGACTCCACATAATGTTCACAACTGGGCAGCAGACCTTGCCATTAACTGTAACATCCCTTCGGATGAACTACCTGAAGGTGGCTTGGTTCCTGGGCAGGCATTCGAGACATTGACTGAAACACAAAAAGAAAAAATGAGTGATAAGGCTCAAGAACGCTATCAGCGTATGAGTCAGTTTATTGCAAATCTCAAGTCAGGCTTGTCCACCGAAGAATACTTTGCTAAGCTTATGCAGGATGAGCAAATGAAGCAAGACATGGAGGACCAAGAGAAAGGAAAAGGTCAACCTGGCGAGCTTGGCGAACCTGGTGAAGCTGGTGGTCCAATGGATGATCATGGTGGCTGGGACGATATGACCGACCAAGAGAAAGATTTGATTGATGGTAAGGTTAAGCAGATTGTAAAGGATGCAGTCAAGGAATGTGACAAATCAGGACAATGGGGTTCGGTACCAGCAAGTGTTCAGGCTGATATTCGAAAGTCACTTTCAAACGAGATTCCTTGGCAGGCAGTCCTTAAGAAGTTCGTTGGTTTCACTAAGCGGTCCACACGAACCACCACATGGAATAAGATCAACAAGAAGAACCCGATGCTTATGCCTGGTGCACGCAAGAAGAACACTGCTTCCATCGCGGTATACATCGACCAGTCAGGTTCGGTGAGCTCAGGTGAACTAGAGTTGCTTTTTGGTGAACTACAGTCTTTGGCTAAGTACACAGAGTTTACTACCTTTCACTTTGATTGTACGGTAGATGAAGATTCTGAAACAGTTTGGAAGAAGAATCGAATTCAGGCACCCCACCGAACGCGTTCAGGTGGTACATGTTTCACGTCTGTTGCTAAGCATGCAGAAAAGAACAAGAAGCGGTTTGATGGTTACCTTATCCTTACAGATGGTTACGCTTCCAATCCCGGTATTAGCCGTATGAAGCGTGGTTGGGTTATAACCACCCAAGGTGCAACACAGGATTGGATGGGTGGCCGTGACTTCATCATCAAGATGAAAGAGCCAGCGGAGAGTGTGGTATAATGAGCGAGAATCTAGGCATACTCAACACAATGCTCCACACCTGGTCCGATGCCGAGGTTACATTGGCATGGCGAATGATTGCTGATGAAGGTAAACGGCGTAAGGAAGTAAAAACTAAAGAGCTAAAAGGAACCCTCAGTCCTGGTGATAGGGTAGAATATCAATCACGAAGAACAGGAACCACTAGAGGTCATATCATTAAGGTGAAAACTAAGAATGCGCTTGTAGAGGTGAACGGAAAACAGTGGAACGTACCTATGAGTATGCTTAAAAAGGTATAACATTGAGAACACTATTCAAAATCGCATCATTCTCATTCAGGATTGCCACTGATCTATCACTACATATTACTAAGCGGGTCTTATATAAGATAGAAAAAGTGTGTGCTCAAGAACCTCAACGAAAACAGAGGTACTACGATCATATACACGATGATTAACTTGGTTTTATCTCCAAAAATTGTGAAAGTATCGGCGAGATATGGTATAATATACTATAATCAAACAAGAGGTATCATATGATAGTCGGAAACCGAAACGATAAGCAGCCAAAAAATAACAGGCCTACTGCAACAAAGTTCAACGTCCTATGGTTCAAGAACTATGATGGAACAGCTACTTTCAAGGTAGTAACCCGTGATCAGTACAATAGAATGATAGGTAAAGCATAAACAACGACGAGGGTAAGTACAATGAAAGAACTTAAACGACTAATCGCACAACACGCAGCAGCCTTCAACCATGCCATTGAGGCACAAAAGGACCCACGTTACGATCACGAGTTTGTTGCTCAGGATTGGGACAAGGAGAGTGTCTTAGATTTTGCTGTACAGGCACAGGCCGAGAAGATCGGTGTTCGCCTTATAGGTCACGTCAACCCCAAGATAGAGCTAATCGTTCTGTCTTAAGGAGATATAAAATGATAACACTTTCTATAATTGTGATTATTAGTCTATGGACTATAGCCATGATAGGTTTTGGTACTGCACTGATCTTCGGTGAAGGTAAGTAAATGGCACGTCGGAAGAAGGCAAAGCCGACCAAGCCGGCCAGGGTAATGACTTTGGAACATGAAGGCTGGAAGGCCGGTGACATGTGTTGGTGCGTCTGCCTTGGTGATACCAAAGCAACTCAATGCGAGATACTGGAGTTCCATCTGGATGACACAGTTACCCCTTCGGTGTCGGTTACGCAGATTATAACAGGCAAATATCGGTGTCTTGCAATCAACACAATTGCAGACACTTTAAAGAAAGCGAAAGAGATAAAAAATAAAAGCAAGGAGTAATAATGTTGACGTTTCAACCACTATCTTTAATCGGTGCATGTATAATGACGTGCTATACTATCTCTAGTATGTATACCATTACTAGTTCACAAACCTCCGGTACCGGTACCAAGATTCTTCAGACAATCACTGCAATCCTCAGGGGTGTACTCCTATGTGTAGGTTCTGTCTGGTTCGTATATACAAAGCTAATCTCAATTATTTTTGAAAGTACATACATCATGTTTAGTGCCACTGGTAGAAAGAAGATGACTGAAGCACTTGACAAGCTAAACGTTCCCTTCACATCAGGTGTAGCATTAGCCATGGCTGTAATCATTGGTATTGTCACAACCATGGTACTATATGGTGCAATGATCACATGGGGGTTTGAGGTATGAAACCATATGATGAAGTATACATACTCGACAGGCTATCATATCAAATCAGATCTGCAATCTTAGCACACCGTGGTCTACATGAGAGCGCATTGGTAATGCAGGGTCATAGGTGCAGGACAATGAAGGTACCAAATGATCAGATCTTTGAGACCAAAAAGCTCGCACGGCTTAAACGAAAAGAAGAGACAAGTCTACTTTCCGCAATACAAGTTAATGACATGGTACTATACAACACATTCAGACGATCTGCCTTACCATACTATTCTAATCCTACCACTGTTCTAGAACAAGCTAGAAACGTCTGGGTACCTGCACTGGTTATAAAGGCTACATCTACACGTCTCACTCTAATGTTTGACGATAACACACTATCTACTCCCCGCAAGAATTGTGTACTCATATCTAAAGGTATAACAGTCTAGATACTAGATACAAGATTCCCTTCTGCACTCTGTAATAAAAGTATTATGATATATAAACAGACTACACAGAATGAAACATTTAATACAAATATCACCTGTAGACACAGGAGACAGGATTGGGCTCATATGGGGGGCAAATGGGGCCCTAAAAATGGGGCCCATAGAGAGGGGTAAGAGGGCCCCACTAGAGGCCCCACTACTGGCTATCTGGAGCCCCTCTGGCAAGCGGTCCCCTTAGGCTGTGCACTTTTTTTTCGCGTGCGTTTTCAAAACCGTTTCCTTTTTTATTACACGTCACTACCCGTATACGGGCTGCGCCGATCACATAATCACATACACATATCTTACAAACGAATTCAAACCAGTTTACACGAACGGTCTAAAATTATAATTGATATCTTGAAGTAATATCAATGAAGCAACTCAATATCAGCCCACCAAACATTTCAGACACCACACTATATGATGTGTATCCAATAGGCACCATGATCACCAACCTTTATGAAGAACAAGTAATTGGATTAGTAATAGATTGGAATGATGATAAGGAGTATGTTGACGTGTTGGTTGGTGGGCACATATGTAATATCCTCGCAACGGAGCTCACATACTGGAGACCAAACAAACATTCAGCACCCTCGTTTCTCACGAGGGCTTAAATTCGGAAAAGGTCAAAAGAGCTCAAAAAATTCTCGAGAAATTTGAGGATATATGTGAATACCTCTTTTATCTGTGGTATAATGTACATGTAATTAAGGACGAACACCAAGACCCTCAAGGAGCGTATAAATGAGCAATTACGACTATAGGCCAGATTTAAAGGAAAAGGAAGAACAGGAGGCAGGGATTCGCGACCAGATCCAGCAGGCAGAATTCATTAAGTGGCTTAAACAAAGAAAACAAAAAAGTGAAGGAAGGTTAGGATGAGCACACACGCAGTACTCAGGTATGAAGCAGAAGACGGCACCCGCCCCGGAGTATATCTCCATTTCGACGGGTACCCAGAAAACGTGGCCCACCAATTGTTTGCTATGCCTTATATTCAGGTAAAGGAAGGGATCGAGAGAGCACTGGTACAAGGGGGATTACGTAGTCTTGTGAATAATGACTTTTCTGACACGTTAAACGAGTTAACTGAACGCCATAATCATTTGATTTCGGAAGATACTTCATATGAGTTTAATTATGTTAAACGGCTAGATGGCTCCGTTGAATGTGTTGATGGTCGTGGTTCACAGGTCTGTCTCTAATCTATCAATAATGCATATACACCCAAGGATTGCAAATGACAAGTATTATCCCGCCAAACATGACTAATATCTCTGCTGGTAATACTGTAAGAATTACTGGGCAACAACATAAAGAGCTCGTCACTATGGCAAATGCCTTTATAAGTGCAAAGGCTAGCGGGGGACATGCTAATTTGATTAGTATGATTAAAAGGTTTCGTACGTTCACTGCCGATAACTCATTGAACAATAAGAAATTGAATCTTCGTGATTCTAAGTTTGCCATTGAACGTTTTGTTGATGAACACAATGGGGTTGCAACCTTAAATGATGTCCGGCCTCCGATTCGAATTGGGATGTCTATTCACGGTGTTGTTGTGGATACCGGGGAAGGTAAGGTTGAGATTGATCTAGATGAGCTCCAGTTACGGGGATTATCACAGATTAATGATATTGAAATTTCTGAACTGTCTCGGATTCTTGATCTAGTCGAGTTTTTGACGGCTTGGTCTACACACCAAGATATCTCTTATAGTATCCCCAATAAGGAGAGTGACGACGAGTGATCTGATTTGAACCAGACTTGAATCTTTAATTGGATCGGTACGCGGTGACGGTAATAACGTCAAGCGACCGGCCTTTTTTGCTTTTCCTACCAGCTCTCGAGCCCTCGAAGTCGCCGCCAATAGAGGAGTGATTGGAGTTTGTTCTAAGACACCGACTCTATGAAGGATGGTTGCTTATTGCTATTAAGCCTCAAGGGTCTCCTGTCCCTCTCCTGTTAAAACATGCCAGCTCTCTCCTGCCAAAGACGATGTATCGTATATTTATTAGCATGTATCGCTGGCTTGTTACACAACCTGACCTGAATTCTCATAAAACACTACATGGTGGTATATTGATGAAGTGGATTGACGAATCAGCAGGTATGGAAGCAAGGTTGATAACAGGTAAAAGTTGTGTGACAAGATATATTAGTAATATAGATTTTGTTGCAACCGCCAAGTGTGGAGATATTATAGAAGTTTGTATAAAACCATATGCCATTGGTAACACAAGCATTACATTTTCAGCAACTGTTAAAAATAAAATGGCAGGTCTTATTGCTGTAGTGGATAGAATTGTCTTTGTCGCGGTAGATGAAGATGGAATTCCAACAAGTATAAAATAAAAACCCCCTATCAGCATCTTGTGAAGGTACTTATTTGGTTTAATGTTTGGTATATTGTACTACTACAAAATAGAAGAATGCAAAAGTAGTATATAAATAGTTTTGTACACCATAAACATATGAGGAACAAGCTATGCAATATATTAATAAAGAAGAAGAACATGAATATTGTCCAAATTGTGATATGATTTTAGAGGACACTGAAGTTTGTTCTTTTTGTGAATGGTGTCGAGATAATAAAAACAAAGGAAAGAAAGATAATGATTAATTTACTTGTTGCTACATGGAATTTTTTGAGCGGATTGGTGGTAAGCATTGGCGGGATGCTGGCAGGTGCCGGGATTTGGCTGCTTGATATTGCGATGATATTTCACAATGATCTCCCCAGACTTGAAGGTCTTCTTGTTGGAGTACTGTTTGCGTGGATGTTAACACATCGAGAAAAGAACCCTGTTCTTAAAATGCTTGCCGCACCAATGAAGATTGTGCTTGATATACTTGATATAATATGGCACGAAACCCTTGACTCTATTGCTGATGTCTGGAAGATGTTTACGTCGTGGTTAGGCGGACTTTATGCTAATGTAAGATCAGGTGTTAAGTCAGTATATACTGGTGTAACTGCAAAGCTTCTGGCACTTAAAGACAAATTAAAGAAAGAGACTGATGATTCAGAATAAATAAGCATGAACATTATTTTTGATATTTTGTATAATACTTAAATACAACCAGCGCAAGGTTAGAATACGTGATTGTAACAAAACAAGAAGTGCTAGACATTATATCAAGTAAAACAGCTGGAAGTCTATTAAAGTGTCCCGATATCGGGGCATTTTTATTTTCAATTTTACGCTGGGAAAATGATGATGTTCCTCGTGATATAAAATTTGACGATATTAATAAACTTGAACAACAACTGGTTCTAGAGATTGATGCATTATTGACAGCGTTTGAAGATAAAATACACGATTCAGATAATATAGCACAAAATATTAAAGGTATTTGAAAATAAACCTATAATTCAAATGACACAACACAAGACGTTATTCCTTAACGTATATAATTAATCGTGTATAAGAGGTAGATATGAAAATTACTAGAAAGCAAATTCAAACAATTATAAAAGAAAATCTCAAACTTTCAGAAACTAGATTTGGTTTTACAGGTCCAGGATTTAGAAAATTAGGTAAGTATAATCCACATAGAATTGCCGAGGAAACAGAGGCGGAGGAACTTGATATAGAAGATCCTGTTGAGGACGCTTGGGCAGGTGGTGATAATCTTGTTGAACCTATTGAATATACCAAGGTTTATACTGGGGAAGAAAACGTAAAGGAACCAGAATCGCTGGCCATTGTTGAAGAACGCCGGATCCGTGGCATTATACGAAAGCATCTACGGAAGCAAAAATGAAAATATCTGAATCTCGTATTTATGAAATTATAAACGAAGAAAAAGATCTAATACTATCGACTGAAAATAAACGAGAAGGTTTGCAGTATATGCTTCGAGAAATAGCACTACAATCTGCACAACTTCATGATTCAACTGATAAATTAAACAACATTGATTTAATTGATTTACAAAAAATTAAAAGCCTTGCTGAAGATCTTGACAGTATATTTTATCGCACAATGAACGCTTGAACCTATATTCTCTATATAACACTTTGCTTTATTCTTTAATACTTAATTTTGATTATGCTTAGGTATATTTTTATATTTTTAACATTAGCAAGTTGTGTCAAAAAAGTTGACAGCGATAATGCCAATGTATACAAGCCTGTCATTCCACCTTGTGATTTAGATCCACTATTTTGCGATGATGATGTCAATATAGATCTCGACGATTTACCTGAGCATGACGACACAGGAGAAGACGAGTGAAAATATATGATCATCCATTAAATTCAGATGTTACAATAATCGAAATCAATAAAATTGATAGTACATATAATTTTTTAGACAGTATTATTGATGGGTTTAAGATTCATGGTGATGTTTATCCATCATCAAGTTATTACAACGAAAAGAAAGTAATATACCTTAATGGACAAAAACAAGACGTTGATAGTCTTGATACATTTGGGGAATTAACAATTCAAATGATTCAAATGGGCATGCCTGATGCACAGCCAGAAGACATAGCAATGAAAAGCATTAATCTTGCAACAGAATCAGGATATACTGAGCTGGCCAAACATTTAGATATGCTACCTATAGAACAATTTGAAATATTAAAAATTGCTTCATAAGATATTTAGTGGTTGGAGGAACAAATGAAACTAGATATACAAGCATTAAGTAGAGCGTTAATTAAAAACATGACTACAATTGCAAAAAATGCACAATCAAATCAAGGTAAAGATATTAGTAAATCAGCTGAAAAGGCTGTTGATAAATTTTTAGATGACTATAAAGAAGAAAGAGGTGAAGACCTTGATGACATTGATTTAGAAAACGTTAATATCACAAAAGAAAATGAATAAAATTTATGAAGCCCAACTAGACAATGGTGGACTTTCGCAACAAGGCAGTGGCTTTGGAAAAAGTAAGCACACCATTAAGCCAGATCCAATTACTTGGGAGAATCTTAGTGAGCTAGAACACTATGTAACGGCTCTTCCAGATGGCAGCTTCCTTGCTGGATTGTCTTTACCAGATTCTACAATGGCAACACCAACGTATAAATTTAATAACGAAGATGAGGCTCTCCATTGGATTAGAAAAGAAGTAGAGTCTTTTACGATTAAAAGGGCTAATCAAGAATTATAATTCTTTCTTTATCTTCTACCTCTTCAATGAATTTAATTAATGAACTATGAGTTGCAGATAAAGAAACATGGTGAAAACTTGCAAGTGTAGAATGTAATACACCTACAATATCACCTGACGAATTAACTATGCTTGATCCAGATGATCCCCCTGTCGCCGGGATAGTGTATACTCCAACAAAACCCATATTCATCCGAGCATTTCCAGAAAACGTACCATGAAATTGTGTTATTGCAGATGGAACATAGAAACCTGATGGCGCTGCGTACATGTACATTGTGTCATCGATAATAGGTGGGGATGAAGATATATTTGCAACAGCATATGTTCCAGCACCAGGTGATGGAAATTTTAACACACATAAATCATCAGTTTCAGACAACAATACAATTTCTGCAACACTAAAATTTCCATCAACATCTTGAACTTCTATTATTGATGCGTAACCACTTGCTTCAGCAATATCATTGTTCTCTGGAGAACAAACATGCTTAACTGTTAGAATATATATCGAATCATTCAAATCAGAAATTATTGTGCCAGTTCCAGTATACGCAATGTCAGGGGAAGAAAGCGATTCATACATATTGACATAGCTAATTAAAACTTGTACTGTTGCATCTCTTGCACTATAATTTTTTACAGTGGATGAATTTAAATTGTTTATTTCTGTATTTTGTGACATTAATACCGCAAATTGCAATAACAATGCGTAAATAACAAATATTCTAAACGATTTCTGTTTCTTTATATTGTCAGTCATCTAAAATAAATATTACGAAAACGATTATAAATGGGAGTGTTGTAATGAAAAAAAGTATATGTCTATTTGATATGGACGGAACGTTAACAGAGCCAAGAAAAAATATACAACAAAATATGCTTGATAAGCTTATAAAGTTATCAAACTATACTGATATTGGTATTGTTACAGGTTCTGACATGAATTATGTAAAACAACAGTGTAAAAATATGTTAACGCCATCAGGCGAATTTGGCCCTAAATTAAAAATATTTCCATGTAATGGAACAAAATATTACGAATTCGATTCTAATACCAAGCAATATATTTTGTTGTCATCTGTCAATATGTTGCAAGAAATTAATCAAGTAAAATATAATAAGCTCATTTGTTTTATGCTCGATGCTCAAAAAAATATTATGACTAAGTTTGAGACTCATCTACAATTTACTGGTACATTTTTTCAATATAGAGGCTCTATGTTAAATTGGTGCCCAATTGGGAGAGAGGCAAACGACGAACAGAGGCAAATGTGGGTAGCATGCGATGAGATAAACAAAATTAGAGAATACTGGATCAATGAGCTTAAAGATGTTATAATAAATTATAAACTTGACTTAACAGTTGCGCTTGGTGGATCTACAAGCTTCGATATTTACCCTAACGGCTGGGATAAAACATATGTGACAAATCACTTAAGCGAATATGAAGATGTAATATTTGTAGGTGATAAGTGTCAAGAGGGCGGAAATGATAAAGCTCTTTATGATTTATTAAAGCCTAAGGACTGTTCATATGAAACAACAAATCCAGATACAACAATGAAAATTATTTCACAAATTATTGAGGACATTAAACATAGATGATAAATGAAATAGTAAAAATGAATATAGGAATTGATTTCCATGATACGTTATCTCATGCGCCAGATTTTTTTAAAAACATTTTATCTAGCTGGCCAGGGAAAGCTTTTATAGTGACCGGTACACCTTTATCAAAAATCGACGAAATTAGAAACGATCTAAGCAATATTGGGTTTCATGACGGAATGTATCATGAAATTCTCTGTGGTTTTGAATATGAAAAATCTGAAATGACACTTGATCATTTTTATAAAATGGCGGAACATAAAGCCAAATTGATAAAGGCATATGATATTCAGGTCTTTTTTGACGATAATCCTTTTTATGTAAATGCACTGAAAGA
>Ga0098052_1000223_pt1 | contig 34844 bp, 17 predicted proteins | sample 15_taG_FD_81591 | JGI IMG/M metagenome (GOLD analysis project Ga0098052, IMG submission 81591) | Marine viral communities from the Subarctic Pacific Ocean - 15_ETSP_OMZ_AT15312 metaG | ecosystem: Environmental > Aquatic > Marine > Oceanic | place: Pacific Ocean | collected 2015-01-18
AGTACTCTCTGGGAGATTAGAGTGCGATGTTGAACTTTGTGAAACAGCTCTCTATGAGACTAGAAGACAGGCAAAGGAACAGCCTGATGATAATGCCAATAATAACGACAGTGTCATTAATGAGTTCCAAGAGTTCCTTGACAAAAATAGTATCAATCCTACAGACGTTTCAAGCGTTAAGTTCTGGCAGACAATATCAGGCAAACAAAGATTCTCAGTAGTTACAAAGAACGAGTCCAAAACCATGGATGAGTTTAAGAAAGAGATTGAAGATTTTGCTGTAAGTTTTTCACCTACAGTAAAAGATTATGAAAATAAGATCAATGAAGATCCTGTAGCATACGAGATATCTTTACCAGATATACATTACGGTAAATTACACAATTATACTTTAGATGAAGTTGAAGATCAATTTATGGATGCCGTAGTAGATTTAGTTCGTAAAGCTGAAGGTCTAAACATTGAAAAGTTTATTCTGCCTATCGGTAATGATGGAATGAATTCAGAGGGTATGCGTATGGCTACAACCAAAGGAACTCCACAGCAAGATAATGCTGGGTGGAAAGCAACTTTTACAGGTTACTGGAATCTTATGGTTATGGCGATTAATTATTTAAAATCAATTGCCCCCGTTCATGTTATTGTGATTTCAGGTAATCACGATTTTGAACGAATGTTTTATGCTGGAGATGTAATCTCTGGTTGGTTTAGGAATGATGCCGGTGTCACAGTTGATAATACTTCTGATTCTAGAAAGTATTATGAATACGGAAGTAACATGTTAATGTTTACTCACGGTGACAAAGAAAAACCTGCTGATATGCCTTTAATAATGGCTACTGAACAACCTGAAATGTTTGCAAGAACTTCAAACCGAGAAGTACATTGTGGACATCTTCATAAAGAAATGGTAAATGAGTACAGAGGTATTAAGGTTAGGTTTTTACCATCTATTTGTCCTAACGATGAATGGCACAAGCAGATGGGGTACGAAGCTAAACGAACAGGGCAGGCATATATATGGAATAAGCAAAGAGGACTTGAAGGATATTTACAAACAAATGTTAGAATTTGACGACATAGACGATGAAATGGATCTTACTTCTTCAATCGAAGAAGAAATAGAAATCTTAGACGAAGCATATCGAAATGCCTATGCTGTCGCTACGGGTAGGTTGAGTATATCAGAACTTTTAGATAAAAGCCCTGATATGATCTTCTTGCCCTTTGATCCTTCTAATCCATCAACTTTTGCATTAGTAATAGATGATATAATCAAATACTTTGAAGATAACGAAGAATACGAAAAATGTGCTGAGTTAATCAGTGCAAAAGAAAAACATCAATGACTCTAGATGAAATAGCATATAATATCTTAAACTTGCTTAGAGCAGGAAGAACAAGTAATGATGAACTTATATCAATAGAACAGATTAAGTTTAACGTTAAGCATTACCGTGCCATGTTTATTCGTAGAGACTACGCAAGAAATGGGTATATTTCTAATCATTTAGAACAAGACTTAGGATGTTTAGAGCTCGAACAAGTAGATGCTTCTAAATGTTGTAACTTACCTCAAGATTGTCCTGTATATAGAACTAAAAGAAAACCACCTAAAACAGTTAGATTTAATTTTAGAGATGCTTTTACTTTTATTGGTAAACCAAACGGTACAGGAACTATACCTCGAGCAGAGTCTCATGAAATAGAATATTTGCCTTATGATAAATATACTTCGGGGCATACTAAATATTATATGATTGATGACTATCTTTACGTATATATGCCAAATGGTCTTGAAGCTATAAATATTCGAGGCGTTTTTGAAGATCCTGAAGATGTAGCTAATTTTGCTACATGTGAGAAAGGATATTGTTATGATGACCAAACACCTTTTCCGCTGCCCATGGATATGGTTAGCACAATTACTGCAGGTATAGCTGCAGGAGAACTTCAACTTTTAGCTGGGGGTATTAATGATACCGCCAACGATAGACAACAAGATAAACAATAATTATGGGTTATAATACAACAACAGATAGGTTACTCGATAGATTAACAAAAGCTTTAAATAGTGTAGAACTAAATACAGATAATTTAGAACTCCAAACTGGAGGTAAATATGATTCAAGCGGTAGAACTTTAACTACTGGTGATATTACTCCTGTTGCACTTAATGTTAGTGGTGAAACAATAGTAGCATTATCTGCAGTAGATAATGCAGTACTAGATGATATAAAGGCCGCAGTAGAAATAATTGATAACGCTATTAGTGGAACAGAAATGCAAGTAGATGTAGTTAGTATTGTACCAGGAACTGGGGCAACTAACTTAGGTAAAGCAGAAGATGCAGCACACACTAGTGGTGATGTTGGTGTTATGCCTCTTGCAGTTAGAAACGACGCACTTGCAACACTTGGTGGAGCAGACGGAGATTACGCACCATTACAAGTAGATGCATTTGGGGCTCTTTACACACAAAACGTATTTGGATCATTTGGTAATATTTTCGTCAATGATCAAGATGCTATAACATGTGGAGTAGCAGATAGAGTATTTGTAGCTATTTATATGCTTACAAATACAGTCTTTACTCTTTTAATAGCAGAAACAGAAGAACTTTACTTAGATGATACTGGTACAAGTACATCTGTTGATGGTGATGGAGGTACTGCAACTGGTAGTACTGTATTTCCTGCAGGTATGACTTTATATGGTAGATATGATGGATTCACTTTGGCTTCTGGGTCAGTAATAGCATACGTAGGATAATGGAAGGATTAGGAATGGGAGCAGATACTCACCGTAATATACGAAAAGCTCGTAATACAAGCTCAATAAGTTTTGATGGGTCAAATGATTACCTATCTATTCCTGCTTATGCTTATAGTGGGGGTAGTGGAGTATCTGATTTTAGTATTTCAATTTGGGTACGTTTCCCAAGTGGGGGCGCCACTCCATTCCGTAGAGAATCTATATTTGATATATACACAGATTCTAATAACTATTGGAAATTTTCATTTGATGCTGGTAATAAAGAAACATTTCAAATACAAATAAGCTCGTCTGTTATAGTTTCTTACGCAGCTAGTGGTGCAATAGATGCAGCATTAGCAGATACATGGATACATTATGTTATTGTACATGATAGATCTAGTGGAACTACCCTATATAGAAACGGGGCAGCTTTAACAGCTGGTACAAATACTATAGCAGATACTAGTACAAATATTCATTTATCTACAGTTTTAAGAATTGGGGTTTTTGGAACTGCATATGCTGAATTTATGTGTAATGAATTTGCTGTATTCTTACAAACTTTAACTGCTGCAGACATAGGAGTATTATATAATCAAAGTGCTCCTCATACGATAGGAACTGGGGGAGTTGCTATAAATAATCTTAGAGGGTTATTTTTAATGGGGGATGGAACTGAGGCTGGTTCAGGTACTACTATATATGATATGGTGCCACACGTCGGTAATGCTACATTAACTAACGGAGCAGCATACTCCACAACTTCTGATAGAACTATATAATGAAAAATTTATTTACTATATTACTTATTAGCCTGTACACAACATTGTTTGGACAAAGTTGGGTTAATGTAGTAGTGCAAACAGACGATTATGGGGGAGAGACTAGTTGGGAGATATATCAGGATAGCGAGCTTATGGCTACTTCTCCTGCATATGGGAACAATTCCTATAATGAAACAATTGTAAATCTTCCTGAAGGAGGATATAATTTTGTTATATATGATGCATTTGGAGATGGAATCTGTTGTGACTTTGGAGAAGGGTATTTTGGGTTAAAAAATATTTGTAACTTAAATACTTTTGTATATGATTTTGATGGTCCTCAAATGACTGTGTATTTTGATTTACTAGCATGTCCTCCTCCCATATTTGGATGTATGGATATAGAGGCTTTAAACTTTAATCCATGGGCAAATGCACCCGCTTCCTGTACCTTTCCACCAGCCCCATGTGATATTGGGGCAACTAATATTATTGTTCTTGTTTCTCCTGATAGCTATCCTAGTGAAACGAGCTGGGATATAACAGCTAATGGAGAAGTAGTCTCTTTTGGGGACGGGTACTCTACTCCAGGAGTTACAGTACCTACATATGTTTGTGTTTCTGAAGGGGACACTTTAGTAGCAAATATATATGACTCATATGGAGATGGACTATGCGGAACTTGTTGGGGAGGTATAGATGGATACTTTGATGTAAAAACTCTATGTGGAGATAGTATATTTTTTGTAGGAGGCGTTGAACAATTTGACACAGCATCTTCAGGACCTTATATAGTTCCACCTTGCATACCTGTAATACCTCAAGGCTGCACAGACTCAAGCTATATAGAGTACAACTCGGAAGCTTTAATAGATGACAATAGTTGCCTAACTGAAGTTATTTTAGGCTGTACACAGCAAGAAGCATTAAATTATGATCCAGCGGCTAATACTATAGAAACAGAACCATTATGTAATTATTCATTAGTGATTACAGACGGGGGTGCCGATGGATGGTTTGGTAGTTGGTTAGGTTTAAAACAGGGTAATAATCTATATGGTCCATATCAAATGGGGCCTAATGATGGGTACGAAGAAGAGTTTAATTTAACGTTAAACTCTAACGAAGAAATAAGTGTTTATTTTTTCACAAGTGGTAATGCAGAAACTACAGCTGCTCAGTGTGGGTTCAGAGTTGAAGGGCCTAATGGAATAGTATTAGAAAGTGGAACTAACCCTTGGACAGATCCCTTGAAAAAGTTCCCTTATATATATACCGGTATACCCACTTGCTCTGATTACTGTATACTACCTGTTTTAGGTTGTACAGATTCTTCAGCTTGTAACTATGACGATGAAGCTAATGTAGATGAAGGTTGTTTTTATTCCGTGCAATACTACGATTGTGATAACGCTTGTAACAATGATAGTGACGGGGATGGTGTATGTGATGAACTCGAGATAGTTGGATGTATGGATCCAACTGCATTTAATTATAATGTTCTAGCGACTGATGCAGGTGATTGTGAATCGTTTATATTTGGTTGCACGGACCCAACAATGTTTAACTATGATACAGAAGCTAATACTGAAAATAATAGTTGTATTCCTTACATCTACGGTTGTACTAATAGTGATGCCTTTAATTATGATGAGTTGGCTAATAGTGACAATGGCTCGTGTATTGAAGTCTTGGAAGGATGTGCAGACCCCGAAGCTTATAACTATGATACAGCGGTTAATATACCTGATCCGGAAATTTGTCTTTACGAAGCAGTAGGATGCGTTAGTGGGCTAGGGGAGCCGTATGGCGATGGTTATTGGCTCAACGATTCATGCTATGCTTGGATTATAGATGTTGATCCATATTGTTGTGAGGTTGCATGGGATGGAGCTTGTATTGAGTTATACGATTACTGTGAAGCTGGATGGCCTGCTGGTGTATATGATATACACGATATATATAATGTATATCCCAATCCAGTAATAGACGTTTTAAATGTACAAACCTCTTTAAACGTAATTACAGAGGTGTACAACACACTTGGGCAACTTGTAGTGTCAGCCACTAGAGAAAAGAGAATCGATCTTACAGACCTTCCTAAAGGTCTCTATCAAGTTGTTATAAATTACAACGGAAGAACAACTAACAAAAAAATAATAAAGTCATGACCAGTCAAAAAGATTTATCTTGGGTTACATACGTGTTGATAATGTTGATTATGTTTTTGTTTGGAACGTCAACGGCTAACTCTCAGACACTTAAAAAAACATTTAAGTTCGCTACATTTTATACAGCGTTTAGCGGTGGTAACTCTATTGCAGACGATAACGTATATTCTGTTTTAGACGGTCTCCAAACAGACGTTGTTCAGACTCCATTTGATTATTCTTTTACTGCAGGCATACGTAAGATTGCTAGATTTGGATATGAGAATAGAGCTAACGTATTCTACGATGGAACAGAAAAATCATATAGTGATGCGGCCACTATAGGTAAAGTAAAAGGTTTTGAGTTTTTATTTGAAGCCGACTGGCGTAGACAACAAGGTAGAAACTTTCTTGATCAAAATCATTTCCTTAGATATGTAGCTAAAAACTGGATAGCTAAAGTGGAGTATGTACAAGATGGATTTGCAGATGTAGAATACTTTGAAGGGTCTCAACGATTACGACTTAATGTTAATGCCCGTCTTAGTTTTAATATTGGGTTAGCACAACGTATATCTGAACCATATGGATATGACCCTCTAGAAGAATGGATCTTAAGTAATAATAATATACATTATACTCAATTAGCTATACAAGAAGGATATACAATTGATGTCCAGAATTCTGTATATTATGAACCTAACGGCAATATATGTGCACAAAGTTCAGATGTTTGGACAGAAGTTGTCATACCAGAAGTTATTGATGATTATGTAGCTCGTAAGAGAAATGAATTACCTGATCAATGGAATTATTCAACAGTTATTGGATATGATTATTATAAGTTTACTAAAGAATTTTGGCTACATAGTTGGGCTAGTATAATGCCTTATCATTTAAACACAGGTAACGATTACTCCTATCATGAATACAAGGGTAACCAATGGATAGATTATGCTGGAGGATTAATTTTTGGATGGAGATTAAATAAAAGTCTAGGAGTATTCTTAGAAGGAAAATATAATAAATATTGGAATAGAGAATGGCATGATTTCTCTGTGGGATTAAATTACGTAATATTATAAAAATGGCTAAACAGATAGGAGAAGATACAAAGGTAACACTTGACTTAAAAACAATAGGTATGGGTGTGGCAGGAATAGGATCTTTAATAGCAATGTGGTTTGCATTGCAATCAGAGATTGCAGAGGCAAAGGAATTACCTGTTCCTCCTGATCCAGAGATTACGCGTATGGAATTTGATATGAAAGACCAACTTGTACGTCAAACAATCATGAGCACACAAGAAGATGTTATTGAGATAAAAGACGATCTAAAGAACATCGAGAGAAAGATAGATGAATTAAAATAATGAAAAATGAAATCAATCCTTGCAGTATTTGCATCATTAATATTATTTTCGGCAACTGTTTATGTAACAGCTGTTCCGGAAGTAATTAGTATACCTGAGTCAGGTGTTTGTGTTGTAGAATTTAATGCTAGTTTTAACTCTGGAAACAGTGTAGACTGGTTAGACAACTTAAGCGACTGCAAAGGTAAACGAATAGATATAGCAACAGATCCTTCTATGCAAAAAGAGCATAAGATCGTTGTAGTACCCACCATTATAGTATTTAATGATGGGGAAGAAATAAAACGTTTTCAAGCAAATATTATGATGCAACTTGAAGCGACAGAAAAAGACGTACAAGAAGTAATAGATGAAATACTTATGAGTTCATTTTAATTACTATCTTTACATAATAATCACAATAATAAAAAAGACCAACAATGGCAACTTTAAATACAACTTTGACACTATCATCAACTGATGTGTCATCTAACAGACTTAATATATCTGTTACCGATACCTTAACAACTGCAGCGGCAGGCCCTACAAAAGGACTTTCGAGAGAGACAATAACAACTTCTGACAACCAAGAAATTTTGGATGAGGCAGTAAGTGGCGTATTTTATTTTTACGCAAAAAATTTAGACTCTACTAATTTTGTAATTCTTCAAACTACTGCTAGTGTACAATACGCTAGACTTGGTCCAGGAGAATTTTGTTTCTTTCCTTCCAATGATGGTGCAGGTATAGAAGCACGAGCTGATACAGCTAGTTGCATTATTGAATATGGGTACTGGAAAAAAGGATAATTAATTTTTAAAATTTAAAAAAAATGGCACGACAAAAATACAAAAAGATGGGTTCTTTTCTAGAATCATCTAAAGAACTCCAATTTGGAGGACCTGGTAAAGGAGTTAAAAAAAGACAAACGGGAGGAGAATATCCGGTTTATCCAAAAGGCTCCGATGAAGCTAAAGCTTTTAGAAAAGCATATGCAGCAGCTAAAGCTGCAGGTAAAACTGAATTCACATGGCAAGGTAGAAAATACAGCGCTCCTGGGAAAAAGGAAGAATCAACATCAACATCATCTGCAAATGTAGAATCTGCAAGTGCTGATAGCGAGTCTACAATGGATCAAATCGCAAGAGGAGATAAAGTAAAAAAAGCAAAAAAGGTAAAAGCTAAAACTACTCGAGCAGAAAGACAACTTGGACGTATTGCAAAAAAGACTGAGCGAATACAAGATAGAGTTGAAAGAAGATCTACTAGAAAAGCAGAACGTGAAGCTGATAAAGCTGAAAGAAAAGCAGGTAGACAAGCTAGTAGAGATGAAAGAAGAGCAGGTAGAGATACTAAAGAAAATGAAAGAGCTCAACGTAGAATTGATAGAAATACAGTTAAATTAGAAACAACTCGAAGAGAAAGACGAGATGCTAAAAAAGCTGATAGACAAGCTACAAGAGCAACCAATAAAGCAGCAAGAAAAAATGTACAAGAAGCTAGAAAAACTAGAAGAAGTGAAACTAGAGCAAGCATTAAAGCAGCAAGAGGGACAAAAAGAGCTGCAATTCGTGCAGCTAAAGGAAAACCTGAAAAGAAATTTCTTGGAGGTTTAATGGGAGCTATCGGTGGAGCTAAAGGCGGTGGTGGAATTAAAGGTGCACTTAAAGGAGCTCTAGGTGGAGGAATGCTTGGTAGAGGTATTGGTGCTTTAAAAGGAATGAAAGGTGCAATGGGCAGCGGAGGTGGCCTTAAAGGTATGCTTAAAGGAGCAGCTGGAGGAGCCATGGGTGGAGCCTTTGGTAACTCTAATCCAATGGCTCAACAAGCTCAACAAGGTGCTGCTCAAGGTGCTGATCCAGCAGCGGCAGCAGCAGCAGCTGAACAAGATCCAAATGCAGCAGTAGCTAGACGCGGAGGTTTAAAAGATCGTCGTAAAAAGAAGCAAGCAGGAGGAGTAAAAACTAGATCAACTAGAAAAACATATAAAAAAAGAGCTAGAACACAAGCTAAAGTGCATAGAAAGTTAAGAAGAACTCAAAATTAAGAGTGTAAATCTTATTAATGCATACTCTTAAGAATATACATAAAGATTACTTAAAACATGTTGAAAACCCTGTAGAGATTAGTTTATTTAAACAACTCTGTGAGGAATTCAACATGTTAGTAATCGATATGATTCTTAATGGTAAGGAATTTAATATGGGAAGTAATTTATCAACACTTTCTGTAAGACGGATTGAACGTAATCCTAGTAGGCCTACTATAGATTGGTGGGAGAGTAATAAATATAAACAAGAACTTTTAACTGAAGGTAAAGAGCTTTATACAGCTGAAACTAAAAAAGGAGAAAAGTGGTTTATATACTACACTGATCCTTGGTATTGTAAATATCATTGGCAAAAATCAAGATGTAAAGTATCTAATAAATCTGCATATAGATTTACTCCTACTAGAGGAATAAAAGGTAATAAAGAAAAGTTAACAAAACTTCTTAAAGAAGATGAGTTAGCTTATTTAAGATTTAAAAAACATGGAAACATCTGAGTATTTAATAAAAGGTCCAAGTCCTAGACGTAGACGTAAAACTAGAAAAGAAAGACAGGCTATACGACAAAGAAGAAGAACTAATAGAAAACGTAGAAGAAATAAAGGCAAGTTTTGTTCTGAAAATCCTACAAGTCAAGAGTGTACTCCGCAATTAGCTAAATATGGAGGAGCTAAAAGAAAATATCCATCAGTAAAATAAAATAAATTATGGCATTATATAAAACTACATCCTGTCAAGTAATCTTACGAAAGGTTATGAGAGATCTAAATCCTGAAGATGGAAATTGGATTGATGATGCCGTAGAATGGATTGGGGAAGCATTAGAGCATATTGGAGCAGCTGCTCAATTGACTAAGAAAAACTGTATACTTGATGTAACAGATTTTAAAACTGTACTTCCAGCAGATTTATATTATATAAATCAAGTAACTATAAATGAACGTAATACTTCAGTATCTACTGCGAGTCAAATAGATACATTAAAGACTCTATTATCTGAAACATTAACTAATACTACTATAAATAGAAATACGATTGCTAAAAGTATTAATCAATTAGTAGATGGAACTACTACAAGTAATTTAACATCTACTCAGTTAGAAGATGCATCTAATTTAAAAAAATCTTCTAATACAATATTAAATGAGATAAATACAAGATTACATATTCTTGAAAATGATTATATGTCTTATGCTGATACAGTCTTAGCCTATTGTACTACTAATTTTCCAGAAGGACTTCATTGCGAAGACTGCGTAAACAAATATGCTAAATCTAAAGAATGTTATTATGCTGAAGATGGATATGTAAAAACATCTTTTGAGACAGGTAAAGTATGTATTTCATATATGGCCTTTCCTACAGATGCGGAATGCTATCCTTTAGTACCAGATGATATTAGTTTTAAAGAAGCTATGTTTTGGTATATTTATAAGAAAATGCTTTTAGGCGGAACTTTTGATTCTTCTAGTAATGGTATAGATTATAGTTTTGCAGATCAAAAATGGAGTCAATATTGTACACAAGCACGTAATGCTGCTACATACCCAGATATTGATAGAATGGAAAGCTTTATGAATCAATGGGTTAGATTAATACCTAATATTAATAGAACTGATGAAGCTTTTGAAAATTTAGGTACTAGGGAAAATCTATATAGAGGTAATTATAGCGCATGAAGAAGTTAGTTAAAGGAATGCATAAAGACTCTGAAAGAGTTGATCAGCCAGAAAATACATTCAGGGATGCTTTGAATGCAAATTTATATTATTCTAAAGGCGCTATAGTTAATGAGCAGGGTACTACACAAATGGGTACTTGGCCTGTTGAGGTAATAGGAAGTATTCCCTTATTAAATAATCAAGTTATTGTTTTTGGGTGGATAGATGATACTCAAACGACTATTCCTGCTTTTGATTCTACTAAATCTGGTATTTTATTAGTTGATACTAAAAAAAATAGTAGTAGGATTTTATATATGAATCCTAATTTAAATTTTCAAAAAGATTATCCTATAGTTGGCGAGTTTAGAGTAGATAATAAAAATGATATTATTATTTACTTTACAGATAATTATTCTACAACAGAAACAATTATTCAACAAGCAGCTGGGGAAAATGAAGATATTGTACAAGGTCCATTTTTAAAAAATTATAATTCACCTAAAGCATTTAATGTTACAAGACAATTAGATTATGTTAAGAATAGTGCTATAGCACTTAGTTATAAAAACTTATATGATGATCTTGAAGAGTTTGATACTGCTAAATTAGATTTATTTGCTAAGGTTGGAAAACATTCTTTGATTGAAAAAGTTGATATATATGAGGGAGGAGTATTAGTTTCTGGCGCTTATCATTTAGCATTATGTTACTCTGATGAAAATTTTTTAGAAACTGATTATTTTATAGTATCTAATCCAGTATATGTTTTTCAATCTCAAGAACAACAATATCCTGTTGATGTAATTACAGGATGTCAATCAGGTTCTCAAACAAATAAAGCTATTAGATTTAAAGTTAGAACATTTAAAAATAATAACTATAAATTTTTACAACCTACAATTATACAAAGAGTTGGCAATGCTGAATTTGCTTATAAGTTAGAAAGGATAGAATTACAGAATATACTTGATGCTAAACAGATAGACGTAGTTTATACCGGTACTGAAGATACAGCTAGTTCATCGGTTGATGATATTATTATAGATAATGTTGGTTATCTTACTGCAAAAGCATTAACACAATTAGATAATAGATTATACTTAGCTAACTTAAAATCAAGAAAAGATATAGGTTTTCAAAGATATGCGAGTCAAATTAAAGTTCGAGCAATAACAAAAAGTTTTGATAAATTTGATGTTAGAGTATTTGATACTATTAGCTTAAATAAAGGATATGCTATGATGCATTTACCTTATACTACTCCAACAACACAAGGAGCTGAATTTGGTATTGGACAAACATTTTTAATCTTAGAAACTGGAGCAAATGAAAATATTATACAATCAACTAACGAAGATACTATAAGACGTAATTATTTTGAGATTATACAAAGTTATCTTAATTATGAGGATACTACTATAGGAACTGGTGAAGGAGGAGTTGAAGTAGGTTATAGTTTACAAAATAAAATAGCAAAAGGTTATAAAGATTATAGATTTTCATTTAAACATAAAAGCTTTAGACGTGGAGAAGTATATGCATTTTATATATCATTTATATTAAAAGATGGTACAGAAACATATGCATATCATATACCAGGAAGAAAAGCACTTTGGGCTAAACACTCTTATAATTCTTATCTCAATAGATCAGAAAATAGCAATTTTGGTGCTGGGCCTGATGTAGGTTCTGGTAGTTGGCAACATATACGAGATATGTTTGGATTTTATCCTTCTGAAATAGCAAGTCATAATTCTGATGGAAGACTATATCAATATATTGATACAAGCAGTCTTACTTTATATCCTAATCAAAGTGCTATTAATCAGGTTTCAACAAACAATATGGGGTTTTGGGCTAATCAACATGAAAGATATCCTGAAACAGATGATTTTTTAGGAGGGAAAGTAAATAGTGCAGGTACTGGTATAATAAATAATAGTTTAGATTTAAGAGGAGAAGAAGTACGTCATCATAGAATGCCATCTAATCATAATAATAACTTTTCATTTATAGAGTATGGAGATGCTAGTTATTATGGTAGTGATCATACTCTTTTAGAAGAAAATTTACAGTCGTCAGGAGCATACCTTAGTGAAAATATAGGTCAAGGTTTTGATAGAGCTTATAATGGAAATACTAAACTTGTCACTAAAGAAAACATTAGACTCTTAGGTATTCAATTAGAAGATTTAAAAATACCGAAACATATACTTAAAAAAGTACAAGGTTATAAAATTTATTATGCTAAACGTAAAGATGATGATAAATTAGTAGCGGGTCAAAGTTTAGCAATTCCAGCTCATCCTAGATATGCTTCTGTTCCTACTCAGAATAAACTTTTAGCACGTAGAGGTCCTTTTAAAAATGCATTTTACTTATTCGGGGGTTTAGAACATACTGATGCAAATGCAATGGAAATTAGTGCAGATTGGAAAAAATTTAGTTCTGCATCTAACACAGATAGAGGTACTAAATATGTTGGTCATCCAGTCTTTACATTTCATGATTTTAATATGTTACGTAAAAAACCTACTCTAGAAGGTATTACACATATGTCTTGTCAGTCTGCAATTGTATTTAGAAATTTTCAAGGAGGTCCTGGAGTATTTGAAGAAAAAGTTTCTTCAAGTGCTTTAACTGATGGTAGTGGAGCTTCACAACAAGGAATAGAAGGAGCTACTGACGTTACTTCATTCCCATCACTTGGATGGATACATCCTGATCTTGGTAATACAACAGACTTTTCTAAAGATGGGGAAGTAGTAGATGTTACAGATAACTTTATAGATTTACAAGAAGACGTATCTAATCCTTATGGTACTACAGATAGTGACGGAGCTAGCGAAAAGAAAACTGGATTTTTAAAGAGAGTATTTGGTAAACTTACGGGTAAAGAAAGCGTAGATGATGTAGCTGATTTAGTAAAAGTTAAAGATTTACAAATACATTTATGGAGAACACAAGTATGTATAGCTGCAAAACATATTAGATCTGGAGGAGTTTTTGCACCTTTAGAATTTGTCAAAGGAGGATCTAATAGAGGTGCTTGGAATAATCATTGGGGAAATGATCAAAGTTATGTTGTCCCTAATACTCAAATGGTATTTAGAGTAGATCCAAAAAGTAAAATTTATGCACAAGGACAATCTAATATTCAAGTACCAGAATCTACTTCTTTTAAAGGTGCAAGTGTTCTTTATAATAGAGGCGGGGAAAGTAGTATTGCTCTTAGTTTAGATAGTGGATTACCAAGTTTAAAAGCTTTTAGACTGTATAGTGAAAATTTCTATAGTGCAGGAGCGTCTGGAGGTACTCCATGGGATTTAAGTTTCTGGGGAGATTACCAAGAGTTTTGTTATCCAGATGCTTTCTATTATGAAAGATTACCTGACTATCTATTAATGGGAAACCAATACGGAGCTGGAGTTGAGAGTTCTGGGCAAGGATACTTCAGAGGTTTTAAGTATTCACTTAATGGTCCAACAACTGCATTTTTAGGATACCCTATGGCATGGTTAGTTAATTTAGAAAGTGGAAAAACAGATGTTTATAATCCATTTGATAAACAAGAACTTGTATGGACTGGATATTATAAAGCTATTATTCCAGAAGAAAGAGATCTTGGAGATGGTACTGCAGAAATTACAGGTCTTGATTCAGGAGTTTGTCTTGATGATTATGGTGAGAAGGAATATAATTATTATCACGGAGCATCTTCTGGAGAAATATTTGGGGGAGATACTTATATTACTAGACATTCTTTCCGCACCACTTCACAAAGTTATGGACACTCTTTCTTTAGAGCTGCTACAGATCTTAATGATCCTGGGTCTTCTCATTATATTGAAGGTGGGGGTGATGCAGGTGATCATAATGACTTTCATATACAAGGAAATAATAGTAGCGATGATTCTCAAGGACATAGTGCAGATAGATTTCAATCTGATATCCCAGATTTTTTAAATCCATTACATACTTCTACTTGGGGACTAACTAATAGTATGACTGTTTGGGCACAAACAAATACAACTGATACTACAGAAGAAAGATTTAGTGCACAAAAAAGTATTATAAATAATACTGGAAATTGGGTTCAAGGAAATTCTAATCCTGTATCAACTCTTTTTTCAATGATGGTAGAGTCTGATGATAATATTGGATTAAGACATAAAACAGATACTGAAAAAGGAGTTACTACAAAATATTATGATGCTGATGTTGCGTATGATGTATTATTTGCTTCTCCGAGAGAAGATTTAACTAAACAAGATAATTTATTATATAACAATAATTATTCTGCATTAAATGATTTAAGAACAGCTAGACCTTTTCCTAAAAGAATGGCATCTGGAGATGATATAACTAATTTCCCAAATAGAGTAATTAGATCTAAAGCATCTGGTTCAACTATAGGAGATAAATTTAGACAATTCTTAGCCAATGATTATAAAGATATTCCTAAAAATAGAGGTGATATATGGTCATTATTTACATTAAGTGGTATGCTTTACATTCATGCGGAGAGATCTTTATTCCGTACTCAAGGTAAAGAGAATTTATCTGTTGGGGATGTAACAGCATTTATAGGAAGTGGTAATATTTTTGAACAAGAACCTACAGAAATGAGTAGTGCTTCAACTGGACATGGGGGTACTACATCTGTCTTTGGGGGAGTTAATACTCCTTCTGGAAGATACTTTATTTCAAGACGAGATAGAAAAATCTTTTCAATTACTGAAGGTTTAACTGAGGCAATGGAAGGTATGGAAGGATGGTTTAGAGACAATATTCCATTTCGAATAGAAGAATATGGAATTGATGTTGATGCTGATGACTTTCCTTTTAATCCAGATTCTACTGTAGCTGCAGCTCCCATGGGTTTTACAATTACTTATGATCCTAAATATAAACGAATAGTTCTTACTAAAAAAGAACCAATTCCAACCGCTATTTTTATAGAATTTTGGGAAAGGGGATCAATAGAGATAATAAATAATGCTTTTGTCCTTGTAGGAGGATGTAATGAATATACAGATCCAGAAGGACCTGGAGAGGATGGGCGAAAAGCAGCATCTGAAGAGGACTCTCCTGCTAATGCAGCAGACCTATATTGTGGAGTTATAGGATTAGCTAATCCAACTTTCTTTTCACAGAGAGGTTGGACTGTATCATATTATCCTGAACTTCAAGTTTGGGGAAGTAGACATAGTTATTTACCTAAATTATATGTAAGTACTGCAGAGTCTATGTTTAGTTTTAATACTAACTATATGTGGGCACATGATAACTTAAATAATCCTGGTAACTTCTATGGTACTGTTTATCCTTTTGAAATAGACTTTATAGATAACTCAGAACCGGGCAATGCAAAAATGTTCTCATCCGTATCATATTGGATAGACATTAAAAAGAAAGATACTTCTTATACTACAGAATACGAATCTAAAACAAATCCTGGATTCACATCTTTCTATGTTTATAATACTAGACAAGTATCAGCAATTTCTACAAATTTATATTATCTTAATAATGTAAGACGTGTAGATCAATTCTGGTATATTAATTCATTTAGGGATTTAGCTAAATATACCGATCAAACAAATACTTATATCAATTCTGGGCAACCAACTGTAGTAGATACATATATAAATACAATTAATGAAGTAACTTCTAGTGAACCTATGTTTACAACTGAGGGAACTGTTAATGGTAATTACATTGATAGTACAAAACCGTGGCACATGCAGAAGAAATTTGTAGATCACTACTTAGGAGTACGCTTAAGTAATGATAATACTAGCACAAATTTAGTATATTTGTATGCTATTGGTTCTAAATTCCGTAAATCTAATAGATAATGTACGTAAAAACTATAACAAAAAAATATCGACAAGGAGGAAAACGCTATTTAAAACCTAAGCGAAAAAAAGCACGTCGTAAAAAACAATCCGGAGGAGTTAAAGAATTAATGGCTCCAGGTGCTAGTATACTTCCAGAAGGATTTAAGCAAAGTGCAGGAGAACAACTTAGATCAGGTCTGCAAAATGCAGGTATGGATCTTAAAGGGGGACTTCAATCAGGTAAAATAGGATTTGCAGGAGCAGCTAATCTATTAGGTAAGGGTGCAGAGAAACTTATTAGTAAAGGATCTGCTACAGCAAGTGATGATTTTCGTACAGATAAAAAACAAAGAGCTGGAGCAGCTGTTGGGGGAGCATTATCAGGGGCAGGTAAAGGTGCAGATATAGGTAAAAAGTTTGGTCCTTGGGGAGCAGTAATTGGGGGAGCTCTTGGAGCCATAGGAGGAGCTGTTAAAAGTCGAGTAGGTCAAGAAAAAGAAAGAAAAGCTAAAGTAAGAGGCTTAAGAGAAAGTCAAAATGCAGCAATGAGAGCTAGTGCTAATCAACCGGATGCTTTTGCTGCTAAAGCTGGTACTGGATTTAATACAGCAACTTCTTCTACTAAAGCATATGATCAATCGTCTAGAGCTCAAAAGGGGGGTGTTAGAAAATTACCTGGAGGCAAGATGTCTTCTTTGCCTGGGGGAGCTGTTGAATTTACAGGAAAGACTCATGAGCAAGGAGGCATCATGTTAGATAAAAGAACAGAGGTAGAAACTGGGGAAACTATGGATAAAGTAAAGATGAAAAAAGAAGGCGGTCAAGCTAAGGATTATATATTTTCAGATTATCTTAAATTAGGAGGTAAGACTTTTGCTACAAGACATAAAGAAATGTTAGCAGGTGGGGCAAAGCAACAGGATATACAAGAATTAGCTAAGCTTCAAGAAAAGAAAGCTAATCGTAAACCTAAAGTTATGAGACACGGAGGAGAGCATCATGATGAAGATGGGAATCCTACTAATGCTGACGGTGTTCGTATCGCATCAAGTCCAGAAGAACAAGAAGCACTTGAAGCAGAATTAAATAATAATATGAGTGAAGCTGATATAGAAGCAGCTAATGTAGAAAGAGAAAAAATTATAGCAGAAAATGAAGCTGCTAGAGAAGCAAGAGAAGCTGCTGGAGGGGTAGAAGAGAGAGATGAAGAATCAGGTCAAAGAATATATGGAGGTAATGAGGAAGAGAATATAAGTAATTGGTTAAGTACAATGGAAGGAGATATGGCTAATCTCCCAGAAGAACATCGTACTTTTGATTTTGAACAGTATAAAGATGAAGAAGGTAATTTTGACCCAAGTAAATTCAATACTAAAGAAGAAAAATCTAAATTCAGAACTTGGTATAATGAACTACCAGATGACTTAGTAAGTGGTAAATTATCTGCAAAAAATGATGAAGGTGATTTAATTTTTGGAGAGCAATGGAATACTAGAAAGCTTTTACAACGACCTGAAACACCTGAACCTTTAGAATATCAACATGTTGATATCGAAGGGAAACCTGAAGGATCTGGAGGTACTGGAAAAAGTTTTAAAAAAAGAGATGTACCTATAGGAGCACTTCTTGCGGGTGCCGGACAATTAATACCGCCTGCTTATGCATTACTTAAAAAACCTAAAACTGTACCAGGTTATGCACCACAAGCATACGCTAAGCCTCAACTCCCAAGAGTAAATTATAATGCTGAACGTGCTTCTAATGCATCAGATGTACGAGCTACTATGGCTAGTATAGAGAATAATGCAGCAGGACCAGCAGGTATGGTTAGTATGATTGCAGCTATGGGTAAGAAAAGACAAGGAGATCTTCAAATTGCTACTGCTGAATCAAGAGCCAATCAACAATTAGCTGCTGAAGAAGCAAAATTAGGACAACAAACTTCTGAATTTAATATTGGACAAGATGCACAAGCTCAAAGTTTCAATAGAACTCTTGCGAGAGAACAGATTAAAGATAGACGTGAAGAAGTTATGGGAGCTCTTGATGCTGCAGCTGATCGTATTGCCGGTATTACAGGAGATGTCCTTGATTATAGAGCAACAGAAAGATTAGGGGCGGCAACTGCAGGAACTACTGGAGTATTACTTAGAGAGCATTTAAGACAACAATTTCCTAATAAAAGTGATGAAGATATTGCTGCGTTAGCAGCATCTATGGAGGCTAATATGCCTAAAGGTGGTTCGGGAGGTGATCCAGATGCTAAAAAAAATGCAAAATTAGCTAAAAAGAAAGCTCGAAAAGATTTTAGAAAAAAGAAAAAAGCTATACGAAGAGGAGAAGAAGAGCCCCCAGCAGAACAAAGACGTGGTGGATATATTAAAGGACGTAGAAGAATTAAAAGTAGAAGATAATGGCATATGAATTTAACCCTTATAGAAGTGTCTATCGTGATCCTCAGACTGTAAAAGTTGCTGAGGTTTTACGTAAAAGATATGTAGAGAATTTTGCTTCTGATAGTATGTTAGACAAAGGTCTAAATGAAATGCTTGTTGCTGCAGAGTTTTCCGGGGATGTAGAAAAAGCTGATGAACTAAGAGCTAAACTTTCACAAAGAGCTAATGCTCGTACAGAGCGAGGTGACTTTGAGAATTTAGGTATGGACATTAATATGGACGTACGAGATTTTCATAAAGGATATACACCTTTACAGCAAAATTATCAAACTAGGGAAAAAGATAAAGAAGCCAAAAGACAAATGATTGGTAAGCCCGGGGGCATTACACAACAACAGTATAACGATTGGGAACAAAGATCTGCATTACAAACAGATGAAGCGACTGGAGATTATATATCTTATACAGGTATACAATATGATGAAGATGGGATACTTGATAGAGGTTCTTTATATCAACCTTCTGCTATTGCTTCTAATATAAATGTAGATAAAGAAATTCTTACTGCTTTACAAGCTATAGTCGCTGAAGAGGGAGGAGGTTTTGTACGTAGAGATGAAGAAAGTAGAGATTTAGATGGAGACGGTACTCCTGATGCTGTTTATTCTCATCAAACACAAGATGGACAATGGGTTAGAATTAGTCCTGAAAGAGTTAAAGCTGTCACTAATCAAGTTTTAAACCGTCAAGATGTACAATCATTTATGGAGCAAGATGCTGATTTCGCTACTTATGATATGACTGAAGATGAATTAGATGCTCATTTACAAAGTAGAATAAGTACTTTAAAAGGTAGAATTGGGGCTGGTCAAATGACACAAGAAGAGGAAGAATTAGCTTATCGAGAAATTACAGCATTAAACCGAGGATTAGAATCTGGTAGTACTGGTTTTAAAAGAAAACTTGCAAGAGACTCACATAATGCTGGTAGAAAAGAATCTCTTACAGATATGGCTATCGATGCTAGAGCTGTAAATAATGTAACAGGAGGACAAGACTTATGGGATTATCAAAGATTATTACCAGTAGCAAGGACCCCTGGACCTACAGCTCTCCCAACAGTTCATGGGGAAACTGAAGAGACTATCTCTGCATTACTTGTAGATGACCAAGGTAATCAACTTAGTGAGATAACAGTAGATAGTATGCAACAGGTTATTTTAAGAACAGAACAAGATGCAGATGATGCTGCAACTGCTATATTTGACTTATATCCTGGCATAGCTGCTTTAATAGTAGGTGATCCAAATTTAGCGCAAGATAGTTTACTTGAGTCTTTAGATCATATGAGTGATACAGAAATGACTGCCCAGATTCAAAAATTGCACAATGATGGTAGACTTGTTAATGAGGCTGGAGAAAACGTAAATCCAGACGTTATTAAAGCACAATTTAGTGCTGCTAAAAGACAAAGAGAACATTATTTAGCTCTTAATGAAATGCATGATCAGTTATTCCAAACTGCTCGAAGTTTAACAGGCGCTGGTGATGCTAATAATAATATTCCTTCTGCAATTGCTAGACCTGAAGATTGGAATAATATTGCAGAAGATTGGGGAACAGACACTATTGACCGTCAGTTGGATGAAATAATTCAACTTCATGGAGGTGGGCAAGAGGGTGCAATTAAATCTCAAGAATATATGGATATGGTTGTTCATACTATGCTCAAACAAATAGGTATGGAAAATGGTGTAAATCATCCATTATACGGTAATATTATAGAACATGTACATCAAGCTCTTGGAAATGAAAGAGTAAGTAAAGAGAGAGTTGAAGAAGTTTATGAGTCTATGGCAAACTTTAATTTAAATCCAGACGGTGATTTAGCGTTAGGAAGTATGGATGAATATATGTATGAAGATATGTCTGCCGCTGAATCCATAGTAGCTTTAGGAGGAAACTTTGTTAGTGAATTAGAAGATGGGCATGAGATAGTTATGGGACATGTTAATGAGCTCACACAAGGTAACGTAACTTATCCTGTATCTAGTCGTCCTCAACTGGCACCTAAAGAAGTTTGGGATGAATTTATAGAGCAAGTTCAAGCTACACCTATGGAAGCTCTTTTTGCACGTGAAACTATGAAAGGAAATACTATAGCAGATGAGATAAATAGAGAAGCTGATACTGCTGAAATAACAGATATTGATGTTACTTGGGCTACTGATCCAAAATCAGGTATACCTAGACCAGCATTTTTACTTAAAATCAAAGCAGGTGAAGGTCAAAATAAAATAACTAAAACTGTTAAGATGGATCCAAGTAAGATTATAGCTAATGATACTACAGGTATTATAGCTGGATTTGGTTTAAATACTTTAGATAATCAAATGATAGGACTTGCATATGCTGCATGGAATATGGCACCTGGAGCTGTTACAAAGAATAATAAAATTACAGTTCCTTTTAATGACGGCGTTCATAATGATGTACAAATTTCATTTTCAATAAATACTGAAGCAGGAGGTGTAACTATTGGGGGTCCTGTTACTCTACATGGTACTATACTTGATGCTAATAATCAGATAAGAGAAATGAATGATGTAATTACTTTTGAACAATTCCAAAAGTCTTTCCATAGATTAGGAGTACGTATGGGACTACAAGCAGACACAGCAGCAGAAGATGCTAGAACTGCTTTTGAACAAAGTCAAAACAATTAATAATATTTTATATATTTGTAGAATATGGCAGAGAACACTTTAGATCCATTAACAGGATTACCTTATGTAGAAGCTTCAGGTGGAGATATAGATCCTCTTACAGGACAACCTTATACTAAATCTCGCTATGCCCCAGTTTCTCCTTTAACAGGTACTGTAGGTATGGCTGGAAGCTTTGAAGGCTATGATGGTACTTGGCTTAGTCCTGCTACAGATGTAAATCCTTTCTCTGATATAGACGAACAAAGAGCTCGTAATCAATCTACATGGGATCAGTGGGGTAATGGATTAGGTAAAGCAGGTATAACATTTGGGGGAGCTGTAGCAGAAAATACTGTTGGATATGCTCTTGGATTATTAGATTATGCAGCTAGTGGATTTGAAGACTTTGAAGAGTCTATGATAAATAATCCTATTGGGAAAATGGTTGATGCGGCAAATGAATGGGGGAGAGAAGCAATGCCTAATTATCAAACAAGACAAGAAAGATCAGAACAAGGTACTTTAGCTCAACTAGGTAATGCTAATTTTTGGGCTGATACTTTTATGAATGGGGCTGCATATTCTCTTGGATCTGTTGCATCCATATATTTAACAGGGGGTCTTGGAGTTATAGGAGCTGCAGGTAAAGCTGCTAATGTAGGAGGAAAATTAAGTAAAGGACTTGCTAGTTATAGAGCTGCTAAAGCATTGCAAAATGGTCTTGGGGTAGCAGACGCCTTGAATAAAGGACGTAAAATGAGAACTGGTATTACTAGAGGAAGTAGAGCATTAGGTTACTTAGAAGGAGGTGCTATGATGTCTATTGCAGAGTCAGCAGTAGAGGCCAGAGAAACTGAAGATAATATATTTAGAGAGCTTGTTTTTGATTATAAACTAGAACATGGTTTAGGAGAGTTCGATGCTGTACCTGGAACTGCTCTAAGAGATATGCATGCAGCATCACAAGAGATGGCTAGTTTAGCGTTTGATGCTAATATGGCTGTTCTTATGCCTACTAATTTACTTACTTTTGGTAATATGTTACGCCCTATGCAAATGGGTAAAAATGCTATTTGGGGAACAGAGTTTACTAAACAGGGAGGAAAAAAGGTTTTACAACAATCAATTGACAACCTTCCTGGATGGTCTGCACGAGGTGCTAAATTTGCAAGAACATATGCAAGTGGGGCTGCTAAGGGAGCAGTAACTGAAGGATTTCAAGAATCATCTCAATATGCAATCTCTAAAGGTCTTGAAGATTTTGCAACAGAAGAAGGTACTGAAGGATTAGAACAACTTGGTAGTGTTGACATGTTCAAAGGTTTTACTAATGGTAGAACCGTAAAAGGTCTAGGTAGAATACTTGAGGGAGCGGCAGCAAATATAAATACTCCTGAAGGTAGAGAGCAAGCTATGGTAGGTGCTATGGTAGGTTTAGTTTCTGGGGGTCTTGGGGGAATGAAAACTAACAGAGCTAAAGATAGAAATACTAAAAAAGCTATCGATTATTTTAACAAGTTTGATACTCATTTAAAAATTAAAAATAATGCTCAGTTAAGTAAAAGAGCTGCAAGATTTGCAAGAGCTATGGAAATAGCTGAAGCAAATAATGATTCAAAAGCTTATAACGATGCTCAGTTTTCATTAATTCGAGAAATGGCAATTACTCATGCCCAAAATGGTACGTTTGATGCATTTATAGAAAGACTTGAAGATGCTAAGGATTTATCTCAAGAAGACTTTAATTCTTTATTTGGGGAAAAAACTAAAGTACAAGCAAGAGATGCTGCAGGAAGATTTAAAACTGTAGATCAAACAAATAAAGAAAGAATAGATGAAATCATAGAAAGATCGAAAGATCTTAAAGCTAACTATGAAATGATAGAGGATATGTATCCTTCTAGAGCCCCTAAAGGAGCATTATTAAAAACATTTATTCGAGCAAAAGATGGTAAGAAAAGATTAGATGAGCTTAGACAACAAGATGAAGATCAGAATATTTATAAGAATGCTCTAGTACTTTCTATGACTGAGAGCAAAGATTCTGAAGGAAGAGCTCTGAAGCATCTTGAAGAACTTAGAAGAATGGACCCTGAGCTTAATATAGAACAAATTTTAGATCTTGAGGCTGAAGGGTATACTGTAGAATTAGATGAAACAGGTACAGAAAGAATTGGGGCTACAATTCAAAAAGAGTTAGAAAAAAGATTACAAGAGTCTACAGAAAGAGCAAAACAAAATGGTCATTCTGTAAATAAGGCTGTAAGACATGCCCAAGCAGCGCTTACCTTATTAGCTAATAAAAATGATGCAATTAATGCATATAGACAATTAGAGTCTAGTCCAACAGAAAGACAGATACTTGTAGAAAGACAAAAAGCTCAAGAACGATTTGCAGAACAACAGCGTATAGATAAAGCAGCAGATGATGCAATTACTAATACAGAGAATTATAAAGATCTTGTAAAAGCTATTGAAGAGTTAGATGAAGATACAAGTGATTCGGCAAGAAATAAAGCTGTTGCAGAATCGGTTGCAAGACGTCAAAAGCTTAATGAGTTTAGAAGAAAATTTGAGGAGAAACGACCAGAAGATGTTAACAATCTTAACTCTAGTGAAATGGAGCCTCTTGAAAAAGAAGCTTGGGAGATAGTTAAAGAGGAGATAAAAAAAAGTGGGCGTACAGAACCTATGAGGAGAAGAAACCAAAATGCTAGAAGTAGAACTCAAGATGCTAGTAATCAAAGAGGTACTGAAACTCCAACGGGGAATCAACAAGAATCTACTGAAGGAGATGTAAGGGGAAGAAGAGGAAGAGCTAGACAGAATGTAGATCAAACTAATGCCCTTGATACTAGAACAAACCAACCTGATAAACAATATAGTGGAGAATACAATTTAATTAAAGCTCCTGATGGTAAAACCTATGTACAGGTAGACAGTGAAGGGAATCCTGTAGAAGGAGATAGACAAGCAGGACATAGATTAAATGGTGAGCCTATTATTAAAGGACGTCATAGACTTGCAGACCCTGAAATAAATACAGAGACAGAAGTAACCCTTGTTGCTATAGAAAATGACTGGTGGCGTAATGAAGCTACTGAAGCTGAGAAGAATGATGCAGTAAATAATTTACCTATCTATGTAAAAATTGGAAATGATATAGTAGGAGTTTTAACTGGGGGACATACAGCATTAAGAGAAGCTGTAACTGAAGAATGGAAGAAAGGGAATAGTGATTCTATTACTACTACTATAGATCAAAAGCTAGCTAATAATTACTTTACAGCAGCTACTTCTAAAATGGGTTTATTTCAAACTCCATTTTTTTACAACCCAATTCAATCTTTAGGAAAAGATATAGTAGTAGGAATCGTTAGAAAAGACGAGCGGGGAATATTACAATATACTATACCAGAAGGCTCTACAGAAGGGGATCAAATAGAAAAAGATTTTAGAGAAAGAGCTCCACAATATATGGCTCCAGGTCAAGTATTCTTTGCAATTAAAGATCCCCATGGTAAGTATAGAGCAGCTGTAGCATCAACTGCTAATCTTAATGAAGCTGATCAACAAGCAGCTCTAGACTTTATGAAAGAGGGGAACCTTGAGTCATTGCATAAGTTAGTTGGTACTAATATGCTTTATGACTTTGATGGAAAAGTTCTTACTGCACAACAAGCAGGAGAAGATGTTATGTACACATTTAATGCAGTAGATGTAAACGGACAAAGAGATACAAACGTACCAGAGGGTATGTTTATACAAATTAATCAAGATCTAGTAAACAAAGCATTAAATAATGAAGTAATAGAGTTAAGTGATCTTACTGCTATTCAAAGATCTAAATTACTTGTTAACATAGCTCATACAGTTACAGAACAAGGAATAAAAGTACAGAATGAGATAGGGGTTGCTCCAGAAAATCCTGAAACTGCTGCATATGTAGCACAAAATCTTAATAAACTTATACAAAATATTGTAAAGGCTAAGAAGTATCAAGTATCTATGGATGCTCTTAGTAATCCTGGAGGTTATACAGATGCATTTGGAACTAATCATCCAGCTAAAGAAGGAGTATCCGGTTATATGAAATACCTTACTGAAGGTAATCAAAGATCAGAAGGACGGGGTAATAGAGGTATACTTGGTACAACAACTAAAAGTGTTAAAGGGTCTCCCTTTATAGATATTGGGGTAACATTTAGTAATGACTTTAAACTTAACGGTGAACGTATAACACCTGCAGATACTACACCTGCAGCACCAAGTAATCCTGAAAATACTGAACCAGACACACCCTCTGCCCCACGTCCTGCTGTAGAACAAAATCCAAATGATTTATTAGATGGAGATACAGGACCTCAAGTTACACCTCCTAACCCAGATATGATACCTGAACCAGAGCCTGGACCTGAAGATATAATAGGTGATGATGAGTTTACTATAGATCCAGAAACTGGGGAGCTAATACCTGCTACTCCACCAACTAGTACGGTTGGAGATACTCAATTAGATATTATAAAAAAAACTCAAGAAGCAGGAATAAGTTTAGATCTCTTAGAAGATGCTGTATTAAAAATTATAGCAGAAAATCCATCAATTGACATTGATCTAGCACATCGTAAGGCTTTTTTCGAAATTCAAAAAGATTTAAGGAGCCCATTTAGATATGTTCCTACTATACCTACATATACTAGACTTAATAAAACACAAGCTAAGAAGTGGTTAAAAGATAGAGGTATCCCAACATCATTTTACGATCAAGCTATACGTATTGGGAGTGGTACAGTACATGGGTATATGGAACAAGCAGGAGTAAATATATGGACTCAAGCAGAATTAGGTACAGAATACCATGAATCATATCATTATATATTTAGAACATTACTTAATGATAAGCAACGTAAAGCTTTATATACAGAAGCTAGGAAGAAATTTGACATTACTAAAGAAGAACTTGCAGGACTTAAAAAATTAAATCCGGGTCTCTCAAGAGTTGAACTTATGGAGTTAGCTTTAGAGGAGAGAATGGCGGAAGAATTTAGAGATTATGTGCTAACTATGGAAGAAACAGCACAGACTCTCCCAAATAAGATTCGTAAGTTCTTTAAAGATTTATACAACTTCATTAAGGCATTGTTTATAAATCCTGTAGGGATGAAACAATTATACTCTTTGATTGAGTCTAATAGATTACCAAAGAAGTACTTAAGAAACACAGAAAAGTTTGCGGGTAAAGCAACTGCGTATGCATATAATGAAGATATAGTTGATTCAGGTTTCCATAAAGAAATTGAACGTACCTTAACAACTCAGTTTTTAAGTGCTTATAATGAATTAACTGAGGGAAATCCTAGAACACTTACAAAGGAAGAGACAAATAAGATTCTTGGAGATAAAACTAGAAAAGGACAAGTAGCTGAATTCTTTTTAAAAAATGCATTTAGATATGCTGATACTAAGCAAAGGCTTAGTGTAGCAGATTTAACAAAAGTTAGAAATAAAATTGAAGCAGGACAACCTATTGGTGCTTTATGGTCTGAGATTAATATGGAACAAGCTATTCCTATTAATACAGGTTTACCTCAATCTCTTCTTTCAGATCCTAACTTACATGCATCTACAGCAAAATGGTTTAGAATTATAAATCAAAACTGGTTTGATGTACTATCTAAGGATAAACTTGATAATGTACTTAAGTTTGGATTTCAAACTATCTTAACACGAGGTTTAGAAAAGTATGGATTTACAATTCGTCCTAGTAAAAAACGTCAAGATGTAGATGCAAGAGATGATGCAAATGATGAACAAACACAATTTGATAAAATTTATGCTTTAGGTGCTATGGAATTTAATCCAATGGATAAAGCTACAGCAGAAATTAGAAGACTTCTTGCTAACATTAAAGCAAACAAACCTAATTCATTAGGTATGGTAACTTATATTAATATAGATGACATTGTAAGACTTGTTATACCAGCTACTGCAGGTAGAAATAGTATCAATGAAATGATAGAAGCTATCGAACTTAAAAGTAAAAATTTCCCACAATTATCTCCTGTAGTAGAAGCTTTAAGAAAAGATTTCACGGAAGAACAACATGCAGCATTCTTTAATGTATTTAGAAATGATTATAAAGTTCTAAAACTTGTTGAAGAAGCGTGGGAAGATAATAATAAAACTACACGAATTATTAATTCTAATCGTAAGAGTGCTTTTAATAATGCTATTGATGATTGGAAAACACAAGGTATAGAAAAACAATTACCTAAGCCTAATGCTATTTTTAAACTAATTGAAGATAAGCTTCAAGTTAATCCTGAATTCGAAGGGCAAGATAGAGCAGAGTTAATAGCTCAAGCTTATGAACAATTATATATATCTCGAGATACACAAGACAGAGTAAGAGGATTAGCTAGAGCTTTACACTATATGGGACTTAATCTTGGTGATACTGTTGAAGAATCTACAATTAGACTTGGTAGTTATATCAATACATTTGAGGATCCTACAGAAGCGCTTAATAAGTTAATAGAAGATATTAGACCTTCTTATATTATAAAATCAGCATTTGATTTAAATATAGATAAAAAAACTGGAGCACTTATTCCTGGTAAAAAGAGTAAAGTAGTAGAAAATCCTATTAATTTCTTTGCACAGCAAAGTAATAGAATAAAGTTTCTTGCAGAGATTAAAGCAAACTTTGAAACACCTCTTGCAATGTCTGTTATTTCAGGAGACGGAAAAACTAAGTGGCCATACAATCTACCGACACCATTAAATGCAGTGCTTAGACAAGCACAAGGATTAGAGAAAGAGGATAATGCTTTAAATCTTGCTAAAATGATGGCAGATGATGAGTTTTTTAATACCCTTGGGGAAGTACGCTATCAATCTTTATTGATGCGTTTAGTTAACAGTGGTAAGTTTGAAATAGAATCCTTTGCTTTAGATGTTCTTAAGCAAGAAGATGAAGAAACAAGTAATTTAGATTATAAAAAAGCCAGTGCACGAGACTCTCTTATTATGCGTCTTGAAATGTATGCTAATGGTAGTAATGATTTTGCATATTATGCTCTTCCTACACAAGAGACTAGAGGACTCTTAGACTTTATTAAGCTCCCTAGATTTACAAGTAGTAAAGAAATGCAGAAAGCTGGTATCTCTGATGTATCAGGAGCTCAAGCCATAATTAAAGGTTTGATCATTCAAGATCTTATTCGGATAAATAGAGATACAAAAGTTATAGATGCTGATGAATCAAATGGAGAAAATTTAATACAAGACTACCATACCGGATTAGAGACATATAAAAACTTTCAGCTTACAGGAGTGGTCAATAAGAAAGTTGGGGGATATAAATTAAGTGAGTTAATAGATCATGATGTATTACAAGATGATGTTCAAGATAAGCAATATACTTTATTTCATGATGCGGTAAATAAAATGGTTGAAGAGTATCTAGATAAACATGTAGCTTCTGAAATTAGTCAACTTGAAGCAAAAATTAATGACTATAATTTAAATCAAGAAGGTAAATCTAGATTACCATTAGGAGCAATTAAAAAATTAGGAGGATTAAAAACATTCTTAGAAACCTTTGTTATAAATGATATTACTGCTAGACTTGAAATGGCTAAGCTATTCCGTGGTGGTATTTCTGCACATAAGAGTGTGACAGATTTTTATAAGCGTATGGGGCTGATCAATACTCCAGGAAGTTTATTTATGTTAAAAGGAAGTTCTGAAAAGAATCTTGACTATGGTATGTTTGAACAATTTAATCAAGCAACTATAGACAAACCTAGGATCTTAGAGGCTATACATAATGAGATAGTAGAAGATTATAAACGAGTTTTAATAGAACAAGGAGTTCCTGCAGATATTGCAGATGACATAATTGAAGACTATAAAACACAAAAGGCTGATGCTGCAGATGGTCAAGCTTTTATTCTACCATCTATGTGGAGAGCTGTTAAAGAAGGAGAAGGTACATTTAGTAAAGAAGATGCAGTTTGGTATGAAAAATTTGAGAAGAGTGGAAAATGGGGCGGTAACTATATCGAACCATTCAAGATGTATTACGAACAGCAAAAGCTTGTTGAATTCCCTATTAATGTAAAAGATAAAAACGGCAAAGAATATAAGGATACGGTAAAACAATATGTTACTGATATGGATAAAAACTCGTGGCATGTATTAACTCCCGAGTTTGTAAAAGATAAACCTGTATTGAAGCAATTATATGATAAAATGATTGCAGATAATGTTCATGTTGTTAATACAGTCTCTGCTAAGAAGGGGGTGAAACAAAATGTAATGAGATTAGATCCCACTGTTGAAAAAAACATTTTTAATAATCTTAAAAGTAATATACAACAAGGAGCGGCCTTACGTAAGCCTCAAACTATAAATGATAAAAAGATAGATTTAGTTAGGTTAAATAGACAGATACGTAAAAACCAACTTAACAATGTTAATCGTAATGAAGATTATATTCTTAATAGAGGTTTAGATAGTGAAGAAATACTTAATGGGCAAGATATGCTTGATGAGTATCATAATTCTTTTGCAGAGATTATGAGTATTCAAATGGAGGAATTAAAAGCAGAACTTGGGTATGATAAACTAATGGAGGCTAATCAAGCTAATGATGCGGCTGCCATGAAAAAAGCTAGAATAGTTCTATTTAAAAAGCTTCGTGATCTTTTTTACGATGAGACTATTAAGCGAGATAAGTTTACTGAGAATATAGAAAAGCAACTTCAACTTGTACTAGATGAGAATGGGATGGTAAACTTTGCACTTCCTCTTGCTTTCCCCGCATATCAAGATCAGTATCAAGGAATATTCTTTTCCGTATTTAAAAACCGTGTGCTTAAGACCATGATGAATGGTAAAGAAGTTGTACAGGTAGCATCTATGGGAGGTATGATTGAAGATGAAAATGGGAATGCGAGAGAGCTTAGATATTTATCTGTAGAAACAGATGAGCATGGAGATAGAATAGTACATGCAGAAGTTATGATTAATCCATCTATTGCTAAAAAGTTTGGACTTAAGCCTGGAGATAACTTAGACCAAGTACCAGAAGAATTGCTTAGAGCAATAGGTTATCGTATACCACATCAAGACAAATCATCAACACTTATTATGAAAGTTGTTGGATTGCTCCCAAAAGGGTATAATAAATCTATAGTTGTACCAGGTAATATCACTGTCATGATGGGTTCTGACTTTGACGTAGATAAGTTATTTGTGATGTTCCCAGAATTTGCTAAGGCTTCTCCCTTAATTAATGATTACGCCAAAGTAACAGTAAACAATTATGAATCTTTAAAAGGAGAACCCGGACAGAATTTACGTAAAGCGGCATTGCAGAATAGGATGCTTGATATTATGGAGGCTATATCATCTTCACCTTTACACTTCAAAGAAAGTATTACACCATTAGATCCAACTAATCTTAAAAGAATTATACAAAGTATAGATAAGATTTCTAAAATGGATGTAGAAAAACGTCCATTTGATTCCCCACTTAAAGAGATTGAGATGGAGGAAAACTATAAGTTTTCACAAGAATTGGTAGGTATATATGCTAATATGCTTGCTGGTATGTCTGTAGCTTCTGCAGGAGCTAATGGTACTGGTGTTATAGTACCTACATCTGCACAATTTACAGTTAATGGGAATATATTAGATAGATTACAAGGAACCCCAGAGACATTTAAGATCTTAGTTGAACATTTATCAGCTGCTTTAGATGCTGGAAATGAAATTCTACAACCTCAATTGAATGATAATAAACAAACAGTTGGGAGTAAAACATTCTTATATGGTATAGGAATGGATCCGGAGCTTGTTACTATGCTTCATAGAACTCCTATGGTTATGGATTTTGTAAAATTAGTTAACATTGATGGTTTATCCGTAAGTCAAGCTTTTAATTCATTAGGTATATCTTACCCTCTGCAGAAATTAATTAAAAAGAATAGTGTAGAGAAAGGAGCTCTTTCAGTTCCTATGACTACAGAAAGTTTAAAAAATCTTTTTAAAGCTAAAAAGTCAAAAGAAGGTAAATACGGGGGTGAAGCTTTAGAAGGTTTAAAAAACTTTGCTATCAGTTATTATGCTGGTGAAGATTTACAAACATTCTTTAAAGCTATTACAACAGACGTATTAGATGGTTTAGGAGAAATAGGTATGCTTCAGCAGCTTGTTGAGAGTATAGAATCATTTGATAAGAGTGATAATATATTTGGGGCTGCTTCAGTAGATCAATTCTTGACTGGGGATGCTTTTGGTATATCCAAAGCATTCTTTACTACCTTCCAAGAGATACTTACTTTATCTTCAGATATATTCTTAGGAGCTACTCCTGCTGTTAGAAACTTTAAAGAACAATTTAAAGCCCTTACAGGTAAACAATTCTTTTCTCCGGAAGAACATAGAGCTATGGATAGATCATTATTCTATTGGATGATGACTCAACCAGGAGCACCTCTTAATTCTATTATTGCACAACAAGAGGGTGGAGAAGATCCTTCTTTGTTTATGACTTCCCCTACAAGAAATATGGCTACAGAGTTAGATAGAATGAGGGAAAAATATCCTGAAGAGATTGGTAAAAATATATTTGTTATGAATCTTGTTCCGTCTAAAACAAATGAATCTGATAATAATAGAATATTTAATGTTGACTTTGAAAGTATAGATAAAATAACCGGGGAACTTCAAAACGAGTTAACTAGAGCTTTCTCAGAATTACTTAATCCTAATACAGGAGAGGCTCAAGATGATACAGCTATTAGCAATTTTGGTAAGAGACTTATTAGACATCAACTAATGAGCACTGGATTTACTCCTGGGTATGGCTCATATTATAATTTTATTGATGTTAATTTTTTCACAGATAAAATGAAAGGCCAGGATCAAAGTGCGGCTCAATATTCTAGGGCAGCAATTAGAGAAGTTCAACAAGATCCAGGATACTTTAATCCTGCTATAATTGAGATTATTAGAGCTATAGGAACTAGAAATACTAAAGGTAGTCCTATGATACCTATAAGTTCTTTCCCTTCTTCTATTAGAGAAGGAGTTCTTACACTTAATACAACTGAAGAAACACCTGCGATTATAGCAAGAAAACAAGTGGGTAAAGGTATTAAAGTTGATAAAGTTCAATTATGGGTAAAACATAAAGGCAATCAATATGTTCTTTTAAATTCTACTGGTATAACAAATCAGTTTAATGAAATCAATACGGGAAGACATTCTAATGTATCTTTGGCTCCTAATAGTCCTACAAAACGAAGAGGTATTACTAATGTAAGTAACTTAAAAGGTTTTAATGAAGATTTAAAAATAGCTTTAGAAACTGCAGGACGAACTAAATCATTAGAGGTTATTTCTGATTCTCAGAATGAACAGCTTATTATAGAAAGAAATTGTAAATAATGGCTTGTAAATACACTATAGGAGGACAAGAAGATTCTACACTAGATAGAACACTTAAGTATGCAGAAGATATGTCTGCTGAAAATAGATCTGCTGAGGATGTTATAAATATTCTCGAAGACGAGGGGCTATCTGTAAAAATATTATTAGATAATGATGTGAGTTCAGACATGATTATTCATGACTCACTTACTTCAGAGAGATTAAAAACAATTAATAATATTAATATTGGGGCCAAAGAATATTTCGGGATACAAGGAGATCTTATTACTGTAGATAAAGTTGGTACTTTATATAAAATAACAGTTAATCAGGCTGCATTGAAAAAAATGAAAGCTGATCCTGATGAAGCCTATAGATCAAATCAAGCTCCTCAAGGGGAAGAAGATGTATTAGAAACTGAGGAACAAGAACTTGATGCAGAAACTGCTTCTTCCGTTTATCTTTCACAGCGTAAGGTAATTATGGATGACGCTACTAATCTTCTTATTGTTAATCTTCAGAAACAAATAGATAGACTTAGTAAACTCCCAGAAACGCAGCGAACAAAAGAGAAACTTGCAGAAATGGAGATTCTTAAGAAAGAGCTTACACGAATAGATATAGAGAAAGCTAATCTAGATGATTATATGGATTTTGTTGACTTTGTAGATCGTACAGCCAATCGAGCTAAGTCATTATTAGATAAAATTAAAAATAATTATAATACACAATCTAGTTTAGAAGAAAAAGCTAAGATGTTAAAAGATCTCTCAGAGCTTAAGAAAACTATTGATGCTTTTTATAATGATAATAATTCTAGATCATTAATTTTCCAACTACAGGGGTTAATAGATGAGTTAGATGATGTACAAGGAGATTTAGATGAAACTGTACTTATCTTAGAGAATGCTGCGAGGACAATGAAGTCTGTTAATGATGAATTTGTAGATACTGGATTAGAAATACAAGTTGATTATCTTTTAGATTTTGCTCCCCCAGAAATAAATGAAGAACTAGATAGAAGAATAACGGGTATTAAAGAAAATAAAAGAGTTGATGGATTAGCTAGATTTGATGTTAGATATATAAAAGCTAGAGCAGAAGGTAGAGATGCGGTTCTTGCTTTAAACATTAAACAATTAGAAGAGAAAAAGATTGGTAGAGAGTCTATACTTGCAGAATTACGACAAACTCACAAAGATCAAAGTTGGGCTAGTGCTTTCTTTTCACCTGTAGTATATAATAAACAAGCTTCAATACAACTTTTTGCAGAGACTGTAAGAAAAGCTTTAGTTACAGCTAATGATGAAACATTAGATTTTAAATATGATGTACTTCAAGAAGCCTTTAGACTTTTTAAGGACTGGAAAATGGCACAAGGGGGGATAAGTGAAGATAATGTAGAAAAACTATATGAAGATATAATAGAAACAATTACAGTATCTTCCTTAGATGAGAATGGGGAAAGAATAGATACTCCTGCATTAGCATTTGTACAAGAATTTGATTTAGCAAAATTTAGTAATGCTAAAGCTGCTGCATTTGCAAAGTTTAGAGAAGATTATAATTTTCCTACTGACCCAATGGAATACAATGATTACTTTAAATCAGAGTTAGGGAGAGCTTATTTAGCTGCTACAGCACGTTGGTATCGAGAAAATACTGAATCTATTGCTGGGGCTAATACTATACTAGATGCTTTAAGAACAGAGCGTAATA